>ENA-OPRK01000733-OPRK01000733.1-human-gut-metagenome-genome-assembly--contig:-NODE-733-length-16613-cov-2.737468_pt1 | contig 16613 bp, 12 predicted proteins | sample MGYA00241793_ERZ501877 | MGnify/ENA primary metagenome ERZ501877 (study PRJEB25962, sample SAMEA1966253) | human gut metagenome | biome: human gut; feature: human-associated habitat; material: faeces... | reverse complement strand
TAATCTTTCCGACGGGGTATTGCTGAAAGATAATCATATCGGAGCTGCAGGCGGAGTAAAAGAAGCGATTGCTGCTGCAAAGAAGTATGCACCGTTTGTCCGTAAGATTGAGGTAGAAGTAGAAAATCTGGATATGGTAAAGGAAGCTGTGGAGGCAGGTGCGGATATTATCATGCTGGATAATATGGACACCGATGCGCTGAAAGAAGCCATCGCCTATATTGACGGACGGGCAGAGATTGAAGTTTCCGGAAATGTGACGAAAGAAAATATTGCAAGACTGACCGGGCTTGGCGTAGATTATGTTTCCAGCGGAGCACTGACACATTCGGCTCCGATTCTGGATATTTCTTTGAAAAATCTGCATCCGGTAGAAAATTAAAGAAGGTGGGATTCCAGAAATGAGCGGGGAAGAAAGGCGTGGAAAAATTATACAGGCACTAAAAAACAGTGACAAAGCAGTTTCTGCCACGACACTGGCAAAAGAATTTGACGTGAGCAGACAGGTCATTGTGCAGGATGTTGCACTTCTTCGGGCAAATGGAAAAAATATATTTTCGACCAACCGGGGGTATCTGATACAGGAAGATGAGGAGACAACCCGTGTATTTAAGGTACAGCATGAAGATGATGAGGTTGAAAAAGAGCTGACAACGATTGTGGATCTCGGAGGAACCGTTGAGGATGTATTTGTATATCATAAGGTATACGGAGTGCTTCGGGCAGAGATGAATATCAAATCCCGTATGGATATCCGCAATTATATGGAGGAGATCCGTTCCGGGAAATCCAGTCTGCTGAAAAATGTTACTTCCGGATATCATTATCATACGGTTCGGGCGGAACGCGTGGAAATTCTGGATATGATTCAGGAGGAATTGCAGAAGAAGGGGCTCCTTGCAAAACTACAGGACTATGAACCTGTTGATTTTTGGGGACAGAATAATTATAATGAGTAAATGACTACTATTGTGATTATTGATAAGAAGTCAGAGAAAGAATAAAAAGGAGAAGGATGGAATGAGCGACGAGTTTACAACAAACGAAAACGGTTCAAAAACACCGGAGGAAACAAACTTTCAGGATTATACGGCACCGGAAAATGAGATCGTACAGAATGAAACATCACAGATGACGCAGGAACAGCCGGAGACTTCTTATGGAGCAACATCGGCAGAGGAAAATCCGCAGCCGGACAATACGGCATATGCGTATGGACAGACTGCGTACCAGCAGGCATATCAGAGTGAACAGTCACAGCCGAATGCATATCAGCAGGCATATTACGGACAGACACAGGCAAAGGGAACAGGAACTGGATTTGGAATTGCTTCACTGGTTCTTGGAATTTTATCTGTTTTTACATTTGCATGCTGCATTAATTATATTCTGGCAGTGCTTGCGATTATTTTCGGTATTGTGCAGATGGTAAAGAACGAGAAAAAGGGGCTGGCGATCGGTGGAATTATTACAGCAGTGATTTCGATTGTTCTTGGGATTGCCGTTTCGCTTTATGCTGTGAATATTGCGGAAAAAATGCAGGACCCGGACAGTCCGTTTTATCAGTATTTTGAAGAGTATGAGCAGAAACTGGAAGAAGGAAAGAGTTCTTTCTAGCCGGGAGTTATAAAAAAGGAGAACCTGTTTTACAGGTTCTCCTTTATTCGTATATCGATGTCTGTGTAGTGGAATTCTTCGCAGGAGATGCCCTCAATCAGATAACGGGAGAGCAATTCTACCGGAAGGTATCCCTGCTTGTATGGCTGCTGGCAGATGGTAGCAGTGATAATGCCATCGTCGAGCAGTTTTTTTGTGGAAGGAACACAGTCGTAAGTAAAGATACGCATGGCATCGATCCGGCCGCTTTCGACTGCGGCACGGCATCCGCCTGCTACACCGCCGGCTGCAAAATACAGCACATTGATTTCGGGGTGTGAAGCCAGCATTTCTTTGACTTTTTCATAACTTTCATTATCATCATCATGATTTTCTATTGTTTCCACGATATGAATACGTTCGCCCTTTTCGGAAAGCGTTGAAGTGAAACCCTCGATACGATCGGAGTGACAGAGTACATGTGACGAACCGGTTACAATACCAATATGAATTTCCCCGAATGTCATCAGAGAAACCAGTCCGGCAGCAGTCTGTCCGGACAGGCGGTAATTACTTCCGACATATGCGATCCTGCGGGACAGAATATCGGTGTTTACGGTAATGACCGGAATGTTCATTTCTGTGAGGCGGTCGATTTCCGCGGCAATATATAAAGAATTGAATGGTGCGATAACTAATCCGTTGACGCCTTCCGCAAGCAGTGCTTCCATGGTATTAAACTGTTCGGTCTCATCAAATGGAACCTGACGGATAAGAACGGTGAAATTATAGGCAGATAATTCTTTTGCTTTGGCATTTACGCCTTCAAGAACTTCACTGAAAAAAGGATTGGAATCGGGAAATAAAATAACACCGATTTTCAGATTCTTTTTCTGTGCAGCAAGCATCAGTCCTGCTTTGTTGGGTTTATAGTTTAATTTTTCTGCAATTTCACGTACACGGGCTGCAGTATTGGCATTGACGGAACCGCGGTTGTTCAGTACACGGTCAACCGTACCGCGAGAAACACCTGCCATTTCAGCAATCTGTTTTATAGTGGCCATGTCGTTCCCCCTTGTTGAATTTTTCCTGAATAACTCTTACAAGGGTAGCATTGATAAGGTAAAATGTCAATTGAAATACAGAAAATGTGTGCGTGCACGACAAGAGTGGGGAAAGTTACTGTACGCTTTCCACAAAATAAGTGCAACCGGTTTGGAAGAAATCACGAAAAAGAGAAAAAATTTCGGAAAACAGTTGAAAATATCAGCGCATCGTTGTAGGATATGAGTAGAAACGTGCACGAGCACAAAATTAACATTTCAGAATTGAGGGTTATCATGAATTACATAGGAATTGATCTGGGAACTTCTGCTGTTAAACTTCTTTTGATGGAGGGCAGTGGAAAAATTTTAAAGATCGTCAGTCGTGAATATCCAATCTGTTTTCCAAAACCGGGATGGTCGGAGCAGAATCCGTATGACTGGTTTACACAGTCAATGGATGGACTGAAGGAATTGTTGGATGGTACAGACAGGAGTCTGGTTGCCGGCATCAGCTTTGGCGGACAGATGCATGGACTTGTAGCACTGGACGATAAGGATGAAGTGATTCGTCCGGCAATTCTCTGGAACGACGGAAGGACGACAAAAGAGTGCGATTATTTAAATCAGGTAATTGGGAAGGAACGTCTTTCTGCATACACAGCCAATATTTCATTTACCGGATTTACTGCACCGAAAGTACTCTGGATGAAAAACAATGAACCGGAGAATTTTGCAAAGATTCATAAAATTATGCTGCCAAAGGATTATCTGGCATTTCGCCTGAGCGGCAATTACAGTACGGATGTATCGGATGCGTCCGGAACACTGTTCTTTGATGTAAAGAATCGCTGCTGGTCAGAAGAAATGTGTGAGATCTGCAGTATTAAAACAAGCTGGCTTCCAAAAGTATACGAAAGTTATGAGGAAGTTGGAACGCTGCTTCCGGAACTGGCGAAGGAACTCGGCGTATCGGATCAGGTAAAAATTGTAGCCGGAGCCGGAGACAATGCGGCAGCAGCTGTGGGAACCGGAACCGTTGGAGATGGTGCATGTAACATTTCTTTGGGAACGAGCGGAACCGTATTTATTTCTTCCGATAAATTCGGAGTGGACGAAAATAATGCACTGCATTCGTTCGACCATGCGGATGGAAGTTATCATCTGATGGGCTGCATGCTTTCCGCAGCATCCTGTAATAAATGGTGGATGGATGATATTATCGGCACAAAGGATTATGGCGCAGAACAGGAAAATATTACGAAGCTTGGAGAAAACCATGTATTTTTCCTTCCATATCTGATGGGGGAGCGGTCTCCGCACAATGATCCGAATGCAAGAGGTACTTTTATCGGTCTGACCATGGATACTACCAGAGCGGATATGACACAGGCGGTACTCGAAGGTGTGGCATTTGCCTTAAGAGATTCTTTTGAGGTGGCACGTTCACTCGGCATTCATATTGCCCGTACCCGTATTTGCGGTGGAGGAGCAAAGAGTCCGCTGTGGAAAAAGATTGTGGCAAATGTGCTCAATATTCCGGTAGATATTCCGGAAAATGAACAGGGACCGTCAATGGGTGGCGCAATGCTTGCAGCAGTAGCTTGTGGAGAATACCCGACCGTCCGCGATGCAGCAGAGACAATTGTAAAACTGACCGATACGGTAGAACCGGAACCGGAGCTTGCAGCAAAATATGAAGAGCGTTATCAGAAGTTCCGTAAGATTTATCCGGCATGCAGGGATCTGTTTTTGGAACTTGCAAAATAAAATCATATCATCGTATCTAACAAAAAATTAAAATGATTACATACAACAAGGAGGCAAAATCATGATTAATATTCCAGAAGTAAAAGTAGGTATCGTTGCAGTCAGCCGTGACTGTTTCCCGGAGTCTCTTTCCGTAAACCGCAGAAAGGCGCTGATCAAAGCATATACAGACAAGTATGATGCAAAGGATATTTATGAGTGTCCGGTCTGCATCGTAGAGAGTGAAATTCATATGGAGCAGGCGCTGGCAGATATTAAAGCAGCAGGATGCAATGCACTGTGTGTATACCTTGGAAACTTCGGACCGGAAATTTCCGAGACCATGCTTGCAAAATATTTTGATGGACCAAAGATGTTTGTTGCAGCAGCAGAGGAGTCCCAGAACAATCTGGTTCAGGGACGTGGAGATGCATACTGCGGTATGTTAAATGCAAGTTACAACTTAAAACTTCGCAATGTCGGTGCTTACATTCCGGAATATCCGGTTGGAGATGCAGAGGATTGCGCAGATATGATTCACGACTTTTTACCGATTGCAAGAGCAGTAGAAGGACTTGCAAACTTAAAAATCATTTCCTTTGGACCAAGACCAACGAATTTCCTTGCATGCAATGCTCCAATCCAGCAGCTTTATAATCTGGGCGTGGAAATTGAGGAAAATTCAGAGCTTGATCTGTTTGAGGCATTCAACAACCACGCAGGAGATAAGCGTATTCCGGAGGTTGTTGCAGATATGAAAGCAGAACTCGGTGAGGGAAACAAAAAGCCGGAGATTTTAGAGAAACTTGCACAGTATGAACTGACACTGCTTGACTGGATTGAGGCGCACAAAGGTTCCCGTAAATATGTTGCAATTGCAGGAAAATGCTGGCCGGCATTCCAGACACAGTTTGGATTTGTTCCGTGCTATGTCAACAGCCGTCTGACCGGAAGAGGCATTCCGGTATCCTGCGAGGTAGATATTTACGGCGCACTGAGTGAGTTTATCGGTACCTGCGTGAGCGAGGATGCTGTCACACTGCTCGACATCAATAACTCCGTTCCGAAGGATATGTACAAAGAGTCGATCGAGGGCAAGTTTGACTATACACATAAAGATACATTTATGGGATTCCATTGTGGCAATACCTGCTCAAAGAAGCTGGCATCCTGTGAGATGAAAAACCAGATGATCATGGCAAGAAGCCTTCCTGTCGAAGTAACAAACGGTACCCTTGAGGGAGATATTGCACCGGGCGATATCACATTCTACCGCCTGCAGTCCACTTCCGACAATAAGCTGCGCGCGTATGTGGCACAGGGAGAAGTCCTTCCGGTTGCAACCCGTTCGTTCGGAAGCATTGGCGTATTTGCCATTCATGAGATGGGACGTTTCTACCGTCACGTTCTGATCGAGAAGAATTATCCGCATCACGGAGCGGTTGCATTCGGACATTACGGAAAGGCTCTGTTTGAGGTATTTAAGTATATTGGGGTTCCGATGGAGGACATCAATTACAACCAGCCGGCATCTCTGCCTTATCCGACGGAGAATCCGTTCGCATAAAGAAAAATAATATGGGAATAAGCACCAGCTTGGGCCTGTAGATGTCTGCAGGTTAAGCTGGTGCTTTTTAAATGGGAGTTTCATCCCAAAGATACCCAGTGAAACAGGAAAACTAAAATCATTTGGCAGGTAATTCATCCGGCAGCAATACAGAAAATGACAACAGTACAAAGTAAAAATTCAGATTTTCAAAAAAAGAAAAAGTATGGTATTATAAAACTGGCATCACGGATGCCGGTTCTATAATAAAAATCTGAGGTGATTGTACAATGAAACAGGAAAATTATATACGTGGCATGATAATGATCATTTTGTCGGCATTCTTTTTTGCGTGTATGAATGTGAGTGTGCGGCTGGCGGGAGATCTGCCGTCCGTACAGAAAAGTTTTTTTCGGAATCTGGTAGCTGCATTTTTTGCGGCAATTATTCTTATCAAAAATCATACAGCACCTAAGGTGGAAAAAACACAGTGGGGTTCACTGTTTTTACGCTGTGCATTTGGGACACTTGGAATTCTTTGTAATTTCTACGCGATTGATCACCTGCTGGTGGCAGATGCTTCTATTTTAAATAAATTATCTCCCTTTTTTGCAATTATTTTTTCCTTCCTGTTATTAAAAGAAAAGATAAAACCAGCTCAGGCAATGTGCGTTATACTGGCATTTGTCGGCTGTTTGTTTGTGGTAAAACCGGGGTTTGAAAATGCACATCTGATCCCTGCGCTTATTGGCGTATGCGGAGGACTGGGTGCAGGAATCGCATATACAATGGTGCGGAAGATGGGTACACACGGAGTAAAGGGACCGGTCATTGTGTTTTATTTTTCCTGCTTTTCCTGTATTATTGTGATACCGTGGATCGTATTTCATTATCAGCCGATGTCACTGCGGCAGTTGTTTACGCTGCTTCTTGCGGGACTTTTTGCAGCGGGAGGACAGTTTACGATCACCGCAGCATATACCTATGCACCCGCCGGAAAAATTTCTATTTTTGATTATTCACAGATTATTTTTGCAACATTACTTGGATTTCTTTTATTCGCGGAGATTCCGGATCGATACAGTCTGATAGGATATGGATTGATCATTCTGGCTTCACTGGGAAATTTTCTGTATAACTGGAAACACAAAGCGTAAAGGAGTATTCACATGTCGATTATTTCATTTCGGTGTCATACAACCATTCATCTGGCACCATTGGTAAATCAGGAAACGATTCATCAGGATATGGATAGGGGACAGCAGCTTATGTCAAGGATCAATCAGGGAATCCTTAGGGAGATAAAGCCAAAAAACCCACTGGTTGAATGGTATTACTGGAAGGACAAACACACAGTTTCGGATGTCACAGAGCATAGTTTGTTTAAGATGGCGCAGGGGATGCTCTCCCCCGTGGAAAATGATAATTACCGGTTGGAAGAGATCGAAGAATTAAATAATGCATGGGCCGTTTATGATAAAAAACTGAACACATTTTTTGCGTTTGACCCGGCAATTACGACATTGCAAAAAGATGAGAAGCGAAACCGTGTGCTGGTAGTCTGTGAAGACAAGGAACACGGGCTGATTGATGTTATTGAAGCGGGAGCTCTGCTGCTTGAGTGTCTGCGTGCATTTACAGGGATAGAAGAACTTTGCTTTCTTCCGGTCAACCCGGACTACTATATATGGACAGGAACGGTGACAGGGATTGACGGATTGAAGATGCGCAGTAATGGATATGCCGGTACCTGGCTGCTTCTGCAGAGTGAAAGCCAGGTGAAGAAACTGCGGATGCTTGCAACAATTTACAGTATGGATTACCCGGATCTGGTAGATTCGGATGAACTGGCACGCAGACTGGCAAAGGAGGAAGCCGCAGGGCAGTGCATCCGAAGCAGGCATGGGATCGTGTTGTTTACGGAAGAGGGACTTGTGTATATGGATGGAACAAATCCGGACAATGACTGGGAACTGAAGTATCCAATTTATGAGAATGACTGTTATTATGAGATGCTGAGATTTGCTTACCGGAAACAGGTATCCGGGGAACTGGAAAATTACTGTGCATGGAAAGCCTGGCTGAACAAGGATTTTACTTGACATCTGAAAGAATCATTACTATACTTAAAACCAAAGGTGAAAAACGAAGACGAAGACAGTAACTGTGATAGGAAAGTCAAAGAGAGTTGGAACAGGTGAGAGCCAATACGAGTAATATGACAGTGAAAATCACTTCCGAGTTGCGGATCGAAATCCCAGGAGAGTAGAGTTCGACGTATTTCCAGCGTTATGGGAACGAAGTATGCAAATCCTTTTTGAATAAGGGATTTAAGTACATGGTAATCAGGTGGTATAACGTGACCCCGCGTCCTAATTACTGGACGTGGGGATTTTTTATTTCAGAATCATAAATGCAGGAGGAAAATATGTACAACAAAGTAGATACCAATATGAACTTTGTCGATCGCGAAAAAGAAACGGAAAAATTCTGGCGCGAAAATGATATCTTCAAAAAATCCATGGAGAACCGTAAGGAAGGCGAGACTTACACATTTTATGACGGACCGCCTACGGCAAACGGAAAACCACATATCGGACATGTAGAGACACGTACCATCAAGGATATGATTCCGAGATTCCAGACCATGAAAGGAAAGTACGTTCCACGGAAAGCCGGATGGGATACCCACGGTCTTCCGGTAGAAATCGAAGTGGAGAAACTTCTGGGACTGGATGGAAAGGATCAGATCGAAGCATATGGTCTTGAGCCATTCATCAAAAAGTGTAAAGAATCCGTCTGGAAATACAAGGGTATGTGGGAAGATTTCTCAAATACGGTAGGTTTCTGGGCTGATATGGACAATCCATACGTTACCTATGATGACAATTTCATTGAATCCGAGTGGTGGGCATTAAAAGAGATCTGGAACAAAGGGCTTCTCTACAAGGGATTCAAGATCGTGCCGTACTGTCCTCGGTGTGGGACTCCGCTTTCCGCACAGGAAGTTGCACAGGGATATAAATTAGTAAAAGAAAAATCTGCAGTTGTCCGTTTTAAGGTTGCCGGAGAGGATGCGTATTTTCTGGCATGGACCACAACTCCGTGGACACTGCCAAGTAACGTGGCACTCTGTGTAAACCCGAATGATACTTATATTAAGGTAAAAGCTGTGGACGGCTACACATATTATCTGGCAGAGGCACTGGCAGACAAGGTACTTTCTCCACTGTTATCCAAAGAGGACAAAGAGGCAGGAAAGAAAGCTTACGAAGTGCTGGAAACCTGCAAGGGAAAGGATCTTGAGTACAAAGAATATGAGCCGCTTTATGCCTGTGCAAAGGAACTGGCAGATAAGCAGGGAAAGAAAGGATTCTTTGTCACCTGTGATACTTATGTCACCATGTCCGATGGTACCGGAATCGTTCATATCGCACCGGCATTTGGTGAGGATGATGCCAATGTCGGAAGAAACTATGACCTTCCGTTCGTACAGTTTGTAAACGGAAAAGGAGAGCTGACCGAGGAGACACCGTTTGCCGGTATGTGGGTAAAAGATGCCGATCCGGAAGTATTAAAGGATTTGAGTGCAAGAAAGCAGCTTTTTGATGCACCGAAGTTTGAACATGAGTATCCACACTGCTGGAGATGTGACAAGCCTCTGATCTACTATGCAAGAGAGTCCTGGTACATCAAGGAGACCGCGGTAAAGGATGATCTGATCCGAAATAATAATACGGTCAACTGGATTCCGGAATCTATCGGTTCCGGCCGTTTCGGAAACTGGCTGGAGAACATTCAGGACTGGGCAATTTCCCGTAACCGTTACTGGGGTACCCCACTTAATATCTGGGAGTGCGCGTGCGGACACAGGGAGTGCATCGGAAGCCGTGCCGAACTGGCAGAAAAGGCTGGTGATCCAAAGGCGGCAGAGGTAGAACTTCACAGACCATACATTGACGCCGTTACGATCAAGTGTCCGGAGTGTGGTAAGGATATGCATCGTGTACCGGAAGTATTAGACTGCTGGTTTGATTCCGGAGCGATGCCGTTTGCACAGCATCATTATCCATTTGAAAACAAAGAATTATTTGAGCAGCAGTTCCCTGCAAAGTTTATCTCCGAGGCTGTGGATCAGACCAGAGGATGGTTCCATTCCCTGATGGCAGAGTCTACACTGCTTTTCAACAAAGCACCATATGAGAATGTTATCGTACTTGGACATGTACAGGATGAGAATGGACAGAAGATGTCCAAGTCCAAGGGTAACGTCATTGACCCGCTGGATATGGTCGACGGTATCTCCCTGGCAGAACTGCTGGATACGGTGCTTATGCTATCCGCTGGTATTTCTATACAGCATCTGCACCATGGATTCCAAAGAGATTCTCCGGTAAGCTTGTGCTCGAAGGTCAGCGTAAATTTATGGGAACGCTCTGGAACACCTATGCATTCTTCGTGCTTTACGCAAATATTGATAAATTTGATGCCACAAAATACAAACTGGAATATGATAAATTATCGGTTATGGATAGATGGCTTCTTTCCAAGCTTAATTCCGCAGTAGCCGGTGTGGATGACTGTCTGTCCAATTATAAGATTCCGGAAGCAGCAAAATATCTTCAGGAATTTGTGGATGATATGAGTAACTGGTATGTCCGCCGTTCCCGTGAGCGTTTCTGGGCAAAGGGTATGGAACAGGATAAAATCAATGCCTATATGACATTGTATACAGCACTCGTTACCATCAGCAAGGCAGCAGCACCGATGATTCCGTTTATGACAGAGGATATTTACCGTAATCTGGTATGTTCCATTGATCCGTCTGCACCGGAAAGTATTCACCTGTGTGACTTCCCGACGGTGGATGAGAAGATGATCGACAAGGATCTGGAAACTGCAATGGATGAGGTATTAAAGATCGTTGTTATGGGACGTGCGTGCCGGAACAGTGCCAATATCAAAAACCGTCAGCCGATTGGTCAGATGTATGTCAAGGCACCGGAAGCACTGGGTGATTTTTATAAGGATATCATTGCGGATGAGCTGAATGTGAAGAATGTGACGTTTACGGATGATGTTTCTTCTTATACCGATTATCAGTTTAAACCACAGCTTCGTACCGTGGGTCCGAAATATGGAAAATATTTAAAACAGATTCAGTCTGTCCTGTCAGAACTTGACGGAAATGCTGCAATGAAAGAATTAAAAGAGAACGGATGTCTGAAACTTGACAGTGTAAGTTCCGAGGTTGTATTATTGGAAGAGGATCTGCTGATTACCATGACACAGGCAGAAGGCTTTGTGACCGAGGGGGACAACAATGTGACAGTTGTTATGGATACAAGACTGACTCCGGAACTGATTGAAGAAGGTTTTGTGCGTGAGCTGATCAGTAAGATTCAGACGATGCGTAAAGAAGCAGGTTTTGAAGTTATGGATCATATTGCTGTTTCTTATACAGCAGATGAGAAGGTAACTGGTATTTTCAATAAATATGGAGAAAAGATCCAGACAGAAGTACTTGCAAATGCTATCACTGCAGGCACACTTGCCGGATATCAGAAAGAATGGAGCATTAACGGTGAGAAGGTTACGCTGGCAGTGGAAAAACAATAGTGTCACGCAAACCAGGCACAGAGGAGGACTTTTGATGCGAGACAAAGTGTTTAGTAAAAAGGAGTTTATTGCTTCCGTGACAGAAAATGTCAAGACGATGTATCGTAAGACATTGAAAGAAGCGACACAGCAGGAGATTTATCAGGCTGTTTCACTGGCTGTCAAGGATGTTGTCATGGATGAATGGATGGCAACACAGCAGGTCATTGAAAAAGATGACCCTAAGATATTGTATTATATGTCCATGGAGTTTCTGATGGGCAGGGCACTGGGGAATAATCTGATTAATCTGGGGGCTTATGGGGAAGTAAAAGAAGCACTTGAAGAGATTGGACTGGATTTGAGTGTCATTGAAGACCAGGAGCCGGATCCGGCTCTTGGAAATGGCGGACTTGGCCGGCTGGCAGCATGTTTTATGGATTCTCTTGCTACTCTGGGCTATGCCGCATATGGATGTGGAATCCGTTACCGCTACGGTATGTTCAAGCAGCAGATTATTGATGGATTTCAGGTCGAAGTACCGGATAACTGGCTGAAGGATGGATATCCGTTTGAACTTCGCAGACCGGAATACTGCTACGAGATCAAGTTTGGTGGTCATGTGGAAGAAACCGCAGGGGAGGACGGAAATCTGCACTTTGAGCAGGTAGGGTATCAGTCTGTTCTTGCAATTCCTTATGATATGCCGATTGTTGGCTACGGCAACCATGTGGTAGATTCCCTGATGATCTGGGATGCACAGCCGAAGGAAGAGTTTTCACTGGATTCCTTTGACCGTGGAGATTACGATCAGGCAGTGGAGCAGGAAAATCTTGCCCGCAACCTGGTAGAGGTGCTGTATCCGAACGACAATCACGTAAAAGGAAAGGAACTGCGCTTAAAACAGCAGTATTTCTTTGTTTCCGCAAGTATCCAGCGTGCGCTGGAGCGTTTTAAGAAACATCACAATGATCTGCATGATCTGCCAAAGAAGGTAACGTTCCAGATGAATGATACCCATCCGACGGTTGCTGTTGCAGAACTGATGCGAATTCTTCTGGATGAGGAAGGCATGTCATGGGATGAGGCATGGGAGATCACAACACACTGTGTAGCTTATACCAACCATACCATCATGGCAGAGGCACTTGAAAAGTGGCCGATTGACATCTTCCAGAGACTGCTTCCGCGTGTATATCAGATCGTGGATGAGATCAACCGCCGTTTTGTAGAAGAGATCCGTGCAAAATATCCGGATAATGAGGAGAAGGTGCGCAAGATGGCAATTCTCTACGACGGACAGGTGAAGATGGCAAATCTTGCAATTGTTGCCGGATATTCTGTCAACGGTGTGGCAAGACTGCATACAGAGATTCTTGAGAAGCAGGAACTTCGTGATTTCTATGAACTGTTTCCGGAGAAATTTAACAATAAAACCAACGGTATCACACAGAGACGTTTCCTTGCACATGGAAATCCACTGCTTGCAGACTGGGTAACAAAGCATGTCGGAAAAGACTGGATCACAAGTCTTGCGAAGGTCGAGGATCTGACAAAATATGCAACCGATCCGAAAGCACAGCAGGAATTTCTGGAGATCAAAAAGCAGAATAAGATCCGTCTGGCAAAATATATCAAGGAGCACAATGGTATCGAAGTCGATCCGGATTCTATCTTTGATGTACAGGTTAAGAGACTGCATGAGTATAAGAGACAGCTTATGAATATTCTGCATGTGATGTATCTGTACAACCAGATCAAGGCAAATCCGGGCATGGATTTCTATCCGAGAACTTTTATCTTCGGAGCAAAGGCTGCAGCCGGATATCGTACGGCAAAGAAGACCATCAAGCTGATTAACACTGTTGCGGATGTAATCAATAATGATCCATCCATCAACGGAAAGATCAAGGTTGTGTTCATTGAGGACTACCGTGTATCCATTGCAGAGTGGATTTTTGCGGCAGCAGATGTCAGCGAACAGATTTCCACAGCAAGTAAAGAGGCATCCGGAACCGGAAACATGAAGTTTATGTTAAATGGTGCGATTACACTTGGAACCATGGATGGCGCAAATGTTGAGATGTACGAGGAAGTCGGTGCAGACAATATCTTTATCTTTGGTATGAGCGCAGATGAGGTTATCGCACATGAGCAGCATCATGATTACAACCCATATGATATCTACAATAATGATGAGGATATCAAGAAGGTTGTCAACCAGCTGGTAGATGGAACGTATTCTCATAATGACCGTGAGTTGTTCCGCGAGCTGTACAACTCACTGCTCAATCCACAGCAGGGACAGGTAGCAGACCGCTACTTTATCCTTGCAGATTTCCGTGCATATGCAAATGCACAGAAGAAGATCGGTGTTTATTACACCAACAAGAGTGCGTGGGCAAAATCTGCAATTTTAAATATTGCACACAGTGGTAAATTCTCTTCTGACAGAACCATTCAGGAATATGTCGATGATATCTGGAAACTGGATAAGATTGAAGTGAATACGGAAGGCTGCTAATCGCTTGGATGGCAGTAAAAAAGGCGGGAACCTGGTTGCGGTTTCCGCCTTTTTCGCGTAGAAATACTGGTCAAAAATTTCCTTTGTGGTAACATTTTCAGGATCAGTTTGACGTAGATAAAAGAAATGGTAAAATAAAAATGGAGGAGAATATCGATGAAAATTGCAATATGTGATGATGAAAAACATTACTGCAAACAGATACAGGAATGTGTGGAAATATATTTGGACAAGCATCATATATACGGGAAAACAGAAATTTTTATGGATGGAAATGCCTTGTTAGAAAGAGGTATGCTGGCGGAATTTGATGCTTTGTTTCTAGATGTGGAATTTGGTGGAAAAGCGCAGGGAATGAAAATTGCAAGAGAGGTGCATCAGAGAAATGCAATGCTTCCGATTGTATTTGTGTCGGCATTTATTAAATATTCCGTAGAAGGATATCGCGTAAATGCGCTACGTTATCTTTTGAAAAATGCAAAAGATTTGCAGAAAGAAATAGAAGAAAGCATGGATACCGTTCTTTCCGTGTATACGCAGAGACAAAAGAAAAAAACATTTCGTTTTCGGGGGGAGACCGTAACGCTTTTACTGGATCAGATTATGTATATTGAAAGCAAAGCTCATCAGCTGTTTTTTTATTTGTGCGATGATACCTGTCGATGTATGGGAAAACGGACACTTGATGAAATGCAGAGAGAACTGACGGAGGATGAAGGAAGATTTTTGCGTATCCATAAAAGTTTTTTGGTGAATATGAACGACATCAGTACGCTCAAACGTTATCAGGTTCAGTTATTTTCGGGAAAACAGCTGCCGATTCCGCGAGAGCGTTATGCAGTGGTGGAAATGCAGTATGAGGAGTGGAAAAACAGAAATGATTGATTTTGTGGAAAATCTGTTTTTTATTTTAATTGAGACGATATGTTGCTGTCTGTATTTTCAAACGTTTTCAAAATTTCGGTTTACAAAGAAAATACAAATCTTGCAATTTATTGGGCTGACAGGGTGTATGACAGCGGTAATCTATCTTTTTGCAACAATTCCTTTTTGGAAAATGCCAACAGTCTGGTTTTTATTTGCGGTATCGATGTATGGAATGTTTCAAATGAAATTTTTCGAAGCATTGGGAATGGGAGCTTTGTACTATGCCCTTCTTCTGGTTGTGGATGTATTGGCATATGCCTGTAATGACATTTTGCAATTTCGTATGGGAGGGGAAACAAAAGTGTATGGGTGGAAAGCATGGCTGATTGCATTGCTTGGGAAAATGTTCTTATTTATAATTATTCTTTTGGTAAGACGAATATTCGGGAAATCGGCAGTAGAAACACTCTCGAAGAGAGAATGGATAAAGTTTCTGGTATTTCCGATATTCACCATTTTTATGATCGCATGGATGCTGGTGGTCGTTCAGAGTTCACAGGCGGGATCTGGAAAAATCCCTATAGTGTTGGCATTTTCACTGGTAGGACTCAATGTTTTTATTTATGGATTGCTCTATGATATCCTTCAGAAAGAAGTCAGGACAAGAGAATATATGGTGTCCATGGCGAAAGCAGAGGGAAAAATACAATTATATCAAAAGCAGACGGCTTTTATACATGATTACCAGAATCAGATGCAGTGTGTCAGAACATTGCTGATGAAAAAAAATTACAAGGAGGCAGAGCAGTATTTGGAGCAGATGTGTAATGTGGGTGCGGATGTATGGAATGTTATTGATACGAATCATATGATCGTAAATGCGGTTCTCAACGCAAAATATCAGGAAGCACAGGAAAGTGGAATTGGAGTTACGATAAAGATTAATGATTTATCTGGCTGGAGGATGGCTTACAATGATGTGACGATATTGCTTGCAAATTTGCTTGATAATGCAATTGAAGCCTGCAAATTATGCGAAGACAAAAAGCATATCTGGTTTAAATGTGTTCAGGAATCGGGAAAAATTATTTTATCCGTAAAAAATACATATTGCGAAATGAATAGGAAAAAGAAAGAGGGACTACACGGAATAGGATTAAAAAATGTAGAACATGTGATCACATCTTATGGTGGAAATTACAGTATAAAAAAAATACAGGGAAAATTTATTGTGACTATTTTATTCTGGATGGAAGAATAGAGATTCAAGCAGCTGAAAAGAGAACTTTTACAGATATTATGTAAGGGTTCTCTTTTTTGTTGTGATAAATGGTCGAATTTTGTACCAGTAATGCTGTTTTTTGTTCATAGGCTTGCTTGGAGAAAATTATTCTTATAATGTAAAAATGGAGGTAGAATATAAAGTTTAAATAATAGTTTAGAAAGAAAGCAACGGAGGCGGGGGCAGCTATTGGGTATGTTGATTTATCAAAACATATAGATATATATAAAGGGATTAGGAATGCTGGCAGAAATTATAAAGGGGATAGAAAGACCGCAAATAATAAGTATTTGATTTTTGATGATAAAAATTATTTGATTTGGATATATTGGTACGAAGGAATTAAATAAATAATGCCCAAAAAACATTTATAATAATACTGGTAATGGAACTATGTACTGCTCTGGA
>ENA-OPRK01000719-OPRK01000719.1-human-gut-metagenome-genome-assembly--contig:-NODE-719-length-16895-cov-3.544002_pt1 | contig 16895 bp, 16 predicted proteins | sample MGYA00241793_ERZ501877 | MGnify/ENA primary metagenome ERZ501877 (study PRJEB25962, sample SAMEA1966253) | human gut metagenome | biome: human gut; feature: human-associated habitat; material: faeces... | reverse complement strand
CTTCCGATATATTCTCTGCCGCTCTCTCATTAAAAAGCTCTCCCCACACAAGTCTCCATCTTTTCCTAACTCCGTGTACAAGACATACTTTATGCGTTTTATCATATATGATCCAATTTTCCAATGGAAACCTATCCTCAAAATGATCTGCAACACAAGTTAAAATCTGCGCTTTCGGAGTAATCTCCGAAAACAAAATTCCGTTTTCAAGTTCTCTGAAACGAATAAATTCTTCATATCTATGCGCTTCATTGGACACGCTCCTGCTCATAGAAAATACATCCGCAACTGCCGGACACCCTAAATGTTCCATTATCTTTTCACTCTGCCTGATTTTTCTGGCTTCCTGCAGCACTTCAAATACTACCGTTCCTTTTCTGTCATCTGTCGAAAGAAGCGCATGGTAAATCTCCCAGTAGGCATTGTATCCGAGATGATGCTTTATCATTCTTTCTAATCTCAGCGCTTTTTCTTCTGATTCTTCTACTATTCTGTACTCACAAAAAAGCTGCCGCTGTGTCCTCCCCCTCAGTTCGACACCCGCCTGCGTATCTCTGCATTCTTTCCAGGCATCATGCAAAGCTGAATAAATGCCGGTTATCGTATCTTCACATATATAGATCTGTTTCATCGCTTCCCCCAATCTGCCGGATATTCTCTTATTTTTCAAAGTAACCAAAAATCAGCAGCTCTTATTTTACCTCCTATTCTATCCCCATATCGTCAAATAACGACAACTGACGAAAGCTCATCCCATCTGCGCCTTCGGGCAGTTTTTCTTTTGTATTAAGGAGATTTCTTGTAATATAATCTTCATCCATTCGAATCGGATACATCATTTTTCCTTTACATGTAATAAAATAGAGCGCCCGCTTCAAAACAACTCCCATTTTCTTTAAATCTTCAAAATCAAGCATCCCCATCCTGCGCGCTTTCACAATGCGCGATGCTGATTTATACCCTATTCCGGGAACTCTAAGAAGCATATCATATGCCGCGTAATTTATCTCGATCGGAAATTCTTCGAGATGCCTTAACGCCCAAAAGCATTTCGGATCAAGATATGCATTAAAATTAGGATTTTCTTCATCCAAAAGTTCTCCTGCTTCAAAATGATAGTATCTGAGAAGCCAGTCAGCCTGATAAAGCCTGTGCTCTCTTAAAAGAGGAGGTCGCTGCTCTTTGACAGACGGAAGATTTTTATCTTCGTTGACCGGAATGAATGCAGAATAAAATACTCGCTTAAGATCAAATTTTTTATACAACGACTCTGCCACATGCAAAATCTGATAATCAGACTCCGGTGTAGCGCCTATGATCATCTGCGTGCTCTGTCCTGCCGGAACAAACTTAGGCACATGACGATAAGTTTGAATTTCATATTGATTTTCCGCTGACATCTGCTGTACAAAACGCATTGGTGCAAGGATATTCTTCCGCGTTTTATGCGGTGCCAAAAGACGAAGGCTTTCCGCAGTAGGAAGTTCTATATTCACACTCATCCTATCTGCAAGATACCCCGTCATCTGAATAAGACGAGAATCCGCTCCCGGAATCGCTTTCACATGAATATATCCCTGAAAATTGTGTTCATGGCGCAGCTTGTATAACACTGTATACAAAAGTTCCATTGTATAATTCGGACTTTTTAAAACCCCTGAACTTAAAAATAATCCTTCTATATAATTTCTTCTATAAAACTCCATCGTCAAAGTACATACTTCTTCCGGAGTAAAAGATGTACGTACAACATCATTTCCTGATCGGTTCACGCAATATTTACAATCATAAATACATTCATTTGTAAAGAGAATCTTCAGAAGAGAAATACACCGCCCGTCTGCCGAAAAACTATGACAAATTCCTGCTTTCCTGCAGTTTCCCATTCCTTCTCCGTCTCCCTTGCGCTCTGTGCCGCCAGATGTGCATGAAACATCGTATTTTGCCGCATCAGACAATATCTCTAGCTTTTCTCCTAAAGTCATCTCCGTCTGCATCAGTTTCAACATTTTCCGAAAACCTTCCTCTTTCTTGTTAGAACATGTGTTCTATTAAAGAGTAGCACATATGTTCTGTTTTTTCAAGAGTCTATTCTGCATCCGCCACAATAACTCAAGCAAGAAACTTTGTAACACACTATAAAATCCCCCAATTTTATCTATAACAAAAAGCTGATCCTAAACGATAAGCTTCAAACTTACCATTTAAAAATCAGCTTTTTATCTGCTCTTTATATGCAATTTATATTTGCTTTATTCGCACTCTCTGATACGCTTTCTAAGCGGGAGAACCATAGCCGGAGATACTGACAGCTCATCTAATCCCATCTTAAGGAATTCTTCTGTCAATTCAAGATCTGCTCCAAGTTCACCGCAAATACCGATCCAAGCACCTTCTGCATGGGCATTATCCGCCGCCATCTTGATCATAGCAAGTACTGCGGGGTGATGCGGATCATAAAACTTATCCAATTTTGCATTCTGACGGTCAATCGCCAATGTATACTGTGTAAGATCGTTTGTTCCCACACTGAAGAAATCCACTTCTTTCGCCAATTCACGACTGATCATAACAGATGCCGGTGTCTCAATCATAACGCCGAGTTCCACATCATCCTTAAACGGGATTCCCTCGTTTTTAAGCTCTTCTTTCACCTCTGCAATGATGGCTTTAATTTCATGAACTTCCGCAACTGAAATAATCATCGGGAACATAATAGAGATATTTCCAAACATCGCCGCACGATAAAGAGCTCTAAGCTGCGTCTTAAAGATCTCTTTTCTCGTCAAACAAATACGGATTGCTCGATATCCGAGAGCCGGATTCTCTTCTTTATCAAGTCCGAAATAATCAACCTGCTTGTCCGCACCGATATCCAGTGTACGAATGATTACTTTCTTGCCTGCCATATTTTCAGCGACTTGTTTGTACACTGCAAACTGCTGCTCTTCTGTCGGGAAATCCGAATTTTCCAAATACAGGAACTCGCTTCGGAACAAACCGATACCGCCCGCATCATTTTTCAATACTGCTCCTACGTCTGAAACATTACCGATGTTTGCATACACATTGATCTTCTGTCCGCTCTTAGTTACATTTTCTTTTCCTTTAAGCTGCTCAAGAAGCGCTTTCTGCTCCTGATCTTTCGCGCGCTTTTCTTCCATGACTTTCATTGTTTCTTCATCAGGATCAATGTATAACATTCCGGTAAATCCGTCAATCACCGCCATTTTACCGTCATATTTTGTCAACAGATCTTCTCCGAGTCCGATCACCGCCGGAATATTCATTGTACGGGCAAGAATTGCCGTATGTGAATTGGAAGATCCATACATTGTAGCAAAACCGAGAACTTTGCTCTTATCAAGCTGTACCGTCTCACTCGGAGCCAGATCATCTGCCGCGATAATACACGGCTCAGTCATCTCTTTCATACCGCCGGATACTCCGCACAAAATATCCAATACCCGCTCAGACACATCTTTTACATCCGCCGCTCTTCCCTGCATATAAGCATCGTCCATTGCAACAAACATCTGTGCAAAATTATCTGCTGTTGTTGCAACTGCAAATTCTGCGTTCACTTCCTGTGTACGGATGATATTCTCAATAGACTCAAGATAATCAAGATCCTCAAGCATCATCTGATGGATCTCGAAAATCATCGCATTTGCCTCTCCGACATCTTCTATTGCTTTATCGTACAATTCTTTCAACTGGGATACTGCCGTATCCTTTGCATCGCAGAATCTCTTCCACTCTGCATCGACATCATCTACATGCGTTCTTTTGATCACTTTTTCATTTCTTTTATAAAACATGATCTTTCCAATAGAAACGCCGCCAAATACACTTTTTCCTTTTATTGTAATCATAATTTATAAATTCTCCCTTAATCCGATTTATAAATTTTCTTTAAAAAATGCCTCTAATTCTGCAAATGCCTTATCTTCATCGTCACCTTCTACTGTAATCGTAACTTCTTCGCCTGTTTTTACGCCAAGCCCCATCACTCCGAAGATTCTCTTTGCATCTGCTGTTTTATCACCTTTTGTAATTTTAACGGATGATGTATATCCTGCTGCCTGTTTTACAAGAATTCCTGCCGGTCTTGCGTGTATTCCCTCCGGATCTGTTACAACGTATTTAAATTCTTTCATTCTCTTAGTCCTCCTTAATGATTTCATCGTACTTTTGTTGTACTTTTTACAGTATATAACATATTCACTAATTTTTCAATCTTTCTGTCACACTTTTATCAATCATCCGTTGACTTTTGCTGTTAACCATGCTAAACTTAGCCGGTATTGAAAACTCATTTTTTAATACAGAAACATATTTATTTTTTCTTAAATGGAGGGCAACACAATGACAGGTACAGTGAAATGGTTCAATAACCAGAAAGGTTACGGATTCATCTCTGACTCAGAAGGAAACGATATTTTCGTTCACTATTCAGGACTTGTAATGGATGGATTCAAGACTCTGGAAGAGGGTCAGGCTGTAGAGTTCGAAGTAACAGAAGGCGCTAAAGGACCGCAGGCAACTAACGTAGTAAAACTTTAATCAGATTTTTTAATGTACCTTTTAATATATAAACAAACTCGATTTATTTATTATTAAAAAGCAATACAGAGAAATGAGATTAAAAAAGAGAACCGGACAGTAATCGAACTGCCCGGTTTTTCTTGTTTTTAGTTATAACACAGGAACAGTTTTAAACAGACTCTGTTCCTGTATGTTTTATACCGTTATTAGCTTTGCTCGTGCTATTTTATATTAGACACATATGCTTCTGAAGCTTCCCATACATCGAATCCGCTTCCTCTCAAAATATCTACAACCCTTGCAGGATCATCACATTTTAAAACCGCAGAGGCATCTTCTCCGTTTGCAAAAGCATACATATATTCAATATTTACATCTCCGTCTACAATCTGATGCATCGCACGGCTCAAAGACCCTGTCTCATGAGGAACTCGCAGAGCAATGACATCTGTCAGCATTGCCGTAATTCCGTTTTCTTTTAAAACCGCTTTTCCTTTGTTTGGATCCGACACGATCATACGAAGCATTCCGTATTCTGTTGTATCAGCCAAACTTAAGGCAACGATATTGACATCATTTCCCGCTAATACAGAAAGGACTTCATCCAGTCTTCCTTCTCTGTTTTCAAGAAATACCGACAGTTGTTGAATTGTAATTCCCATTCGTTCTCTCCTCCTTCTACAGATCTCTGTTGTCAATCACGCGAACAGCTTTTCCTTCACTTCTTTGAATCGACTTCGGCTCTACAAGCTTCACTTTTACAGATACGCCAAGCGCAGTCTTTAATGTAGCTGCAATCTTATTTCTGAGAGCGTCAAGTTTTCTGATTTCATCTGAAAATACAGATTCGTCTACCTCTACCATAACAGTCAGTACATCAAGATTATCTTCCCTGTCAACAATCATCATATAATGAGGCGCTACAACTCCTCCGATTGAAAGAAGCGCCGTTTCAACCTGAGTCGGGAATACATTTACACCGCGAATTACTTTCATATCGTCGGTTCTTCCTGTAAATTTAGAAATTCTCGGCAGTGTTCTTCCACAGGCACAGGTACTGTGATCAATACTTGTAAGATCTTTTGTCCGATATCTTAAAAGCGGCATTGCCTCCTTCGCAAGAGTTGTAAACACAAGTTCGCCTGTTTCTCCGTCCGCACACGGTTCATGGGTTGTCGGATTCAAAACTTCAGGATAGAAATAATCAGCCTGTACATGAAGTCCCGCTTTATGGATACAATCCTGAGCCACTCCCGGACCTGTAATTTCACAAAGTCCGTAAATATCAAAACAATTAATGTGAAGGATATCTTCAATCTTTTTCCGCATTTCTTCCGTCCACGGTTCTGCGCCGTGAATACCGACTTTCAGATTCAGCCTGTCAACAATCCCTGCTTCTTGAATGGATTCTGCAAGATACAAAGCATACGAAGGCGTACACGCAAATGCAGTGGCTCCAAGATCTTCCATACACATCATCTGACGCTTTGTATTGCCTGCAGACATCGGAATCGCCATTGCCCCGAGCGCTCTTGCTCCAAAATCCAGTCCAAGGCCTCCGGTAAACAGACCATAACCATAACAGACATGTATAATATCTTCCTCGGTAAGTCCTGCCATCGTCAGTTCTCTTGCCACACATTCCCCCCATACTTCTACATCTTTCTGCGAATAAGGAGCAATCGTCAGTTTTCCTGTTGTACCGGATGTTCCCTGCACACGGACAACATCCTTTTTCGGTATTGCCAAAAGTCCAAAAGGATAATTTTCCCTTAAATCTTCTTTTGTTGTAAACGGAAGTTTTCCGATATCTTCAATAGATTTGATGTCACCGGGCTCTATTCCCATATCCTGCATTTTTTTTCGATAAAATTCTACATTATTATATACTCTGTTTACTACCTCGACAAGCCGTCTGCTCTGAAGAGCGGCCATCTCGTCCCTGCTCATGCATTCAATCTTAGGATCACGAATCCTCTCAACCCAGTTTTCTCTTGATACTGCAGCCATTATTTCTTCTCCTTTAGTCAATTATATATCTTTTATAAATCCTCTTCCTCCACAAGCTTTACATCCGCCTGCTTCAGAACGCTCTCCGCTTTTTCAAAGTCATCAGTATGAAATACCATGACCGGGGCTTTCCCTTCTCGGATTACGAAAGAATAGATATAATTTACATTGATCTGTCCGTCTGCCAGTATTTTCAACATCTGATTCAGATTTCCCTTTTCGTCTTTTAGTTCCGCACCGATCACATCACTGACGCGATTTACAAACCCTTTTGACGTTAAACTTTCTTTTGCGCGGACCGGATCATCTACTACCAAACGCATTATGCCAAATTCCGGAGTATCAAATGTTGAAATTGCACGAATATTGACATGCGCCTCAGTAAGTACGTTTGTCACATTCATCATACTTCCCGGTTGATTTTCCACAAAAACTGATATCTGCCTGATCATTAACTATCACCGCCTTTCCTTTTAGATTCTCTGTCAATATCTGCCAATATTTTTTCACACAGATTGTTTGTTGTTACGATACATTCATTATCATATGTCTTTTTCTTTTATATGGCTTCCACCTATTTCAACGTATATCCCACATCAAAAGCTTTCTTATTTAATTCGACTGTCTTTTGGGGAACCGTTTTCTCTATCACTTCATACCACTGCTCTTTTGTAAAATCCATATGCTGTGCCGCTACGCCGAGGACGATCAGGTTAAACACTTTCGGATTTCCCAGTTTCTTTGATTCTTCTGTTGCATCTACTTTATAGACTTTATATTCTTTTTCCAAATCTTCTAAAATATTTTCCGGATACCGGGCTGCTCCGATCACGACAGGCATCGGATCGATTCGCCAGTCATTTACGATCAACACTCCGTCTTTCTTCAAGAAGTGCGCATAGCGAAGCGCCTCAAGCCGCTCAAATGCAATAATTACATCTGCCTGCCCTTCTTCCACAATCGGTTCCGCCACTTTTTCTCCGTATCGAACAAATGTAACGACGCTTCCGCCTCTCTGTGCCATTCCGTGAACTTCCGATAATTTCACATCATATCCGCCCGCGATCGTAAGACCTCCGAGAATGCGGCTTGTGGGCAAAGTTCCCTGTCCGCCCACACCGACGATCATAATATTTTTCACAGCCATCCCTTACTCACCTTCCTTTATAAGCTCGATTGCATCAAATTTGCACAAATCTTTACACAAACCGCATCCTGTACACATTGTATCGTCAATATGAATCGTTCCGTCCGGGTTTTTCGTCATTGCCGGACATCCCGGCTTCATGCACATTCCACATTTTTTGCACTTATCGGCATGTGCAATATAAAGCGGCTTTTTCCTCTTATCAAGAAGTACACACGGAGTTTTTGTAATAATGACCGATACTTCGTCTCTTGCCACCTCTTCTTTGATCGTTTTTTCAAGCAGCAAAAGATCAAAAGCATTGATCTCATAAACATTTTTCACGCCCACTGCACGACACAAAGCCGGAATATCAATCGCATATGTCGGATCGCCCTGCAAAGTTTTCCCTGTAGCCGCATGGTCCTGATGTCCTGTCATTCCTGTTGTCGAATTATCAAGGATCAGTACTGTTCCTGTCGCATGATTATATACCATATTCATCAATGAATTGATGCCTGTATGCAAAAAGGTGGAATCGCCGATTACGGCAACCCAATTTTTTATGTATTCTTTTCCTTTTGCTTTCTCCATTCCATGAAGCGTCGAAATGCTTGATCCCATACACATCGTCGTATCGATTACGCTCAAAGGCGCAACCGCTCCAAGCGTATAACATCCGATGTCGCCGGCAGCATGCATTTTCAGCTTATTCAATACATGGAAAACACTTCTATGCGGACATCCCGGACAAAGAATCGGCGGTCTTCCCGGAGCTTCTGCCGGTTTTTTCAGATCCGGATTTTCTTTCAGTATCGCTTTGCGAAGCATATTGGCACTGTACTCGCCCTGCACTGTAAAAATTTCTTTTCCTACAGCCGGAATTCCCCATGAACGAACTTGTTCTTCAATTACCGGGTCAAGTTCTTCTACGATATACAGCGTCTCGACTTTTGATGCAAACTCTTCGATCAATTTTTTCGGAAGAGGATTCACAAGTCCAAGTTTAAGAACAGATGCATCTGGAAGCGCTTCTTTTACATATTGATAAGGGATACCGCTTGTAATAACTCCTATCTTTGTATCATTCATCTCCATCTTATTCAGCGAAAGTGTATTCGCTGCTTCTGCCAGTTCAAGATTGCGTTTTTCAATTTCGACATGACGAAGTTTCGCATTTCCCGGCATCATGACATTTTTCGGAATATTTTTCTCATACGGTTTATCTTCGACCTGCGCACGATCACACAACTCTACAATTCCCTGCGAATGTGCAAGTCTTGTTGTTGTCCTGAAAATAAAGGGTCTGTCAAACTGTTCACTCAATTCAAACGCCGTCTTAAAAAAATCTTTTGCCTCCGCACTGTCCGACGGTTCAATCACCGGAATCTGAGCGGCTCTTGCAACCATCCTCGTATCCTGTTCGTTCTGAGAACTGTAAAGTCCCGGATCATCTGCAACAACAAGAACAAGTCCTCCGTTTACTCCCATATAAGAAACCGAATACAGCGGATCTGCCGCCACATTCAAACCGACATGCTTCATGCATGCCATAGAACGTACTCCGGCAAGACTTGCTCCGACCGCCACTTCTGTCGCCACTTTTTCATTCGGCGCCCACTCTTCATACACATCATCTTTATATTGTACAAGGTATTCACTTATCTCGGTACTCGGAGTTCCCGGATAAGCAGACGATACCTTTACCCCTGCTTCGTATGCTCCTCTCGCAATCGCCTCATTGCCGAGCATGATCACTTTCTCTGCCATATCAAAGTCCATCCTTTCGTAAATCTGTTACTCTCTTTGCCTTACCCTCAAACCGTCTTAAAGAGTTCGGCGCCACAAGCCTGATACAGGTTGCAAGTCCAAGCTGCGATTTCAATGCTGACTTAATCCTCGTCTCAAGTTCACTTAATTTTGCATAGCTGTCAAGAAGTCTGTCATCGATCAGCTCTACCGTAATCGTCATTACATCCAGACGGTTCTTTCTCTCTACAAGTATCTCATAATGCGGTCCGATCTCATCAATCTTTAAGAGCACTTCTTCAATCTGTGTCGGGAATACATTAACTCCTCGGATAACAAGCATATCATCTGCACGACCGGAAAGATTTTCCATTCTGCAGGTTGTTCTTCCGCATTTACACGGCTCATACATCAGTCTTGTCATATCTCCGGTTCGGTATCTTACGATCGGAAGCGCCTCTTTTCCAAGACAGGTAACAACAAGTTCTCCTCTTTCTCCCGGCGGAAGAACTTCCTCTGTTTCAGGATCAATAATTTCAGGAATAAACCAGTCTTCATTAATATGCATTCCACAAAGCTGTGTACATTCTCCCGAAACACCCGGTCCGCAAAGTTCACTCATACCATAATTTTGTGTACAGACAAACTGTTCTCCCCAAACACGGTGCATCTCTTCCCGCATCGGCTCTGTCATGCCTTCTCCTCCGAACAGTCCGATTCTTATCTTTAAATCTTTTGATGGATCGATCCCTCTTCTGCGAAGTTCCTCTCCAAGATGGAGCGCATAAGACGGGGTAGCCACAAGAAGTGTCACACCCATATCCTGTAAAAACATAATCTGTTTGTTTGTATTTCCTGAAGACATCGGAATCACAGATGCTCCGATCTTCTCAAGACCTCCGTGAAGTCCGAGCGCTCCCGTAAATGTTCCGTATCCAAACGCGATCTGTGCCACATCTTCTTCCGTCGCGCCTCCCATGCATGCAATTCTCGCAACATTATTCAGCCAGATATCCAGATCGTTTCTTGTATATCCGACAACGGTCGGCTTTCCCGTCGTACCCGAACTTGCATGATAACGAACGATTTCCTTTTTATCAACCGCAAACAACCCATCCGGATAATGATCCCGAAAATCAGCTTTATATGTAAACGGCAGTTTTTTTAAATCTTCCAACGTCTGTATATCTTCCGGACGTACACCTGCCATATCCATTTTCTCGCGGTAAGGTTTCACTCTGTCATAAATATATCGAACCGTATCCTTCAGCTTTGTAAGCTGTATCCGTTCGATCTCTTCTCTTGGCAGAGTCTCTTCCTTTGCCCATATCATCGCGCATATCCTCCTTTATAATATGTTGTGCCATCGCTTATCGGCAATCTGCTTTTCAGCTTTCTTTTTTACTGATGTCTATTAGTATAGCACAATACTTTTGCGAATTAAAGCTTTAAATCAAGAAAAATTCCTCTTTACCCGGAGGACCTGATCCTGTCGGGCAAAGAGGAACTCTATTGTTTCTATTCTTTTTATCATTAAATCAAATTTAACAAAGAGGATATTTCTCTGTAAGTTCTGCTGCCAGTTTTCTTGCAGTCTCTACATTTTCTTCACTCTCGATCACCATTGCAATGATCTCGGCGATCTTATCCATATCGTCCTCTTTCATTCCCCGAGTTGTAACTGCCGGAGTTCCGAGTCTTACTCCGCTTGTCACGAACGGAGAACGAGGATCGTTCGGTATTGTATTTTTATTACATGTAATATGTGCATCGTCAAGCCGTTTTTCCAGCTCTTTTCCGCTTACGTCATTTCCGGTAAGATCTACGAGCATAAGATGATTGTCTGTATCTCCTGAAACGATCTTCACGCCGCGTTTTTTCAAACCTTCACAGAGCGCTTTTGCATTTTTTACAACCTGCATCTGATATTCTTTAAATTCCGGCTCAAGAGCTTCTTTAAAGCAGACTGCCTTTGCCGCGATTACATGCATAAGCGGTCCTCCCTGAGTTCCCGGGAAAATTGCTTTATTAAAATTAAACTTCTCGTTCACTTCATTACTTGAAAGGATCATTCCGCCTCTTGGACCTCTTAATGTTTTATGGGTCGTTGTCGTTGTCACATGTGCATACGGAATCGGACTTGGATGGAGACCTGCTGCCACAAGTCCTGCAATATGAGCCATATCTACCATGAGATACGAGCCGACTTCATCTGCGATTTCACGGAAACGTTTGAAATCGATCGTTCTTGCATAAGCGCTTGCGCCCGCAATGATCATCTTCGGTTTACATTCTTTTGCAATTTCCAAAACCTTATCATAATCGATCACTCCGTCATCATTGACTCCGTAAGGAACGACATGAAAATATTTTCCCGACAGATTGACCGGTGATCCATGAGTCAAATGTCCGCCGTGATCAAGGTTCATTCCCATGATCGTATCGCCCGGTGTCAGCATCGCAAACTGAACTGCCATATTAGCCTGCGCTCCTGAATGAGGCTGTACATTTACATACTCACAGCCAAACAGTTTTTTTGCGCGTTCTCTTGCCAGTTCTTCGGCAACATCCACACACTGACAGCCTCCGTAATATCTCTTGCCCGGATATCCTTCTGCATATTTATTTGTAAGCGGACTTCCCATCGCTGCCATCACTGCTTTGCTCACCCAGTTCTCAGAAGCGATCAATTCAATATGGGAGTTCTGTCTCTTCATTTCCGCTGTGATCACTTCCGCAATCTCCGGATCTGCATTTTTGATTTCATCGAAGTCGTACATCGTCATTATCCTCCATCTCATCTGAAATTTGAAATTTGAAATTTCATAAATTTACACTTTACTATGACAAAGCGTTAGAGTTATTATAGCATAGCGGATGTATCCCGTCTACGTCTTTCTAAAGACAGAAAATAGGAAAGGAAGAAATATTAACGATATGGGAGAACAAATTTTAATTGCAGAAGATGACGCAGATATCAACAATCTGCTTGCAAAAATATTACGCACCGAGCATTTTAAGCCGATACAGGCATTTTCCGGAACAGAAGCAAAACTGCTCTTTATGCACAACACGCCGGACTTAATCTTACTGGATCTTATGCTTCCGGGATTATCCGGCGAAGAACTTCTATCCGAACTTCGGGAAAATCTTTCTTCTGACGTACCAGTCATCATATTGTCTGCAAAAATTGCCCTGGCAGACAAAGTGTCACTTTTAAAAATGGGTGCCGATGATTATATTACAAAGCCGTTTGAACCTGAAGAAGTCATAGCAAGAATCCAGGCTGCTTTACGGCGTACTGCAACATCAAAAAAACTGTCTTGCCTAAATTTAGAGTTATATCCGGATTCTAGAAAAGTTACTGTTCACGGAATCGAACTTTCTCTGACCGCCCACGAATATGACTTACTCTATCTTTTCATAAAAAATCCAGAGAAGGTCTATTCCCGCGAAATGCTGTACGATCTCGTCTGGCACGGAGGCTATTATGGGGAAAACAATACTGTCAATGTACATGTAAGCAATCTCCGAAAAAAAATAAAAGAAGCCGATCCTGAAAACGAATATATCCGTACTGTATACGGAATTGGATTCAAACTTGTTCTTCATTCAAATAAAACAAAATTTGAAGCAGTGATTTAGCATTTAATAACTGAACTGATTCAAAAATTATAGATTTAAACTTTGATAAACCTAATCAGTACGATTTTATAAGTTCTTTAAAAGTTCTTTATGACTTATTAAAACAGATTCAGATATAATTGGCATCGTAACAGCTTTTATTCAAAAACCTGCTGCATAAAATAAAATCCATACGGAGTGAACAGATATGAACAGATATGTCATAGAGACAAAACAAATCACAAAAACATACAATCCGCGTTCTCCCTTTATCGCACTGGATCATGTGGATCTTCATGTAAGCGAAGGCTGCATTTACGGACTGATCGGAGATAATGGCGCGGGAAAAAGCACATTACTCAAATTACTTGCCGGACACATCTTTCCAACAAACGGAGAACTATGCCTTTTTGGCGAAACAGAAGAAAAAGCACTTTGCAATATACGCAAAAATATCGGCTGCCTGATCGAATATCCATGCTTTGTTCCAGGCATGACTGTTGAGCAAACTCTGCATTATTATGCCATTCAAAAGGGAGTTCCAGACAACAAAAAAATCGGCGAAGCAATTCAACTGACCGGTCTATCCGAAAAGCAACATGCAAAATGTAAAACGCTTTCGCTCGGGCAAAAACAACGGCTCGGACTTGCAGTTGCCCTGCTGGGTGAACCGCAGATTCTCATTTTGGACGAACCGATCAACGGACTTGATCCGAGCGGTATTGTCGAATTTCGCAGTATCCTTCAACAATTAAATGAACAGAAAAACATCACGATCCTTTTATCAAGCCATATTTTATCAGAATTACAACACCTTGCCACAGTTTACGGCTTCCTAAATAAAGGAATCTTACTTGAAGAGATCAGTTCTGAAGCTTTACACGCAAAATGCGCCAACTGTATCGAACTGACTGTTTCTGATGCTGAAAAATATACCGTTCTGCTCGAAAAAATCTTTCCTGAAGAAAACTATAAAGTGCTTCCGGGAAATACGATTCGCATTTATAAACCGCACGAGACAGCCGAAAGCTTCAGCAGACTTGCCGCAAAAAATGATGTTTACATTACAAAAATGCAGACACTCCAGACATCATTGGAAGATTATTATATGGAACTGAAGAAAAGAGGTGCTGTAAAATGTTGAATTTTATTAAAAGTGAGTACTACCGTATGATCCATACAACCGGAATCCGTGTCTTCTTCGGAATTCTCTCTGTTTTGACCATTTTACTGATATCAGGTATTTCGATTGTTGAAACACAGTACCATACAACCTCTTTTTCTTATTCCATCCTTGTATCGAGTCCTATGTTTTTCACGTTGATGGGAATGCTGACCGCTTCGGTTCTCTATGAAGACAGCAAAAGAAACGGGATTATAAAAAATTCGATAGCAAACGGAATTCCCAGAGGAAAGGTGTTCTTCAGCCAATGTATCGTCAGTATCACCACTGCTACTGTCATTATGACGATTGTTCTCACCCTCTGGATTTTCATGACCGAACTGTTTCTTGATAAAACCGGTCCGGTTCATATGACCGATCTGCTAATGGAAATTCCGGCTATTTATTTGATTGCCGTATCCAGTATTGTTTTAACAATCGTACTTTGCCTGTGTTTTCAAAACGGCGCATTCATATTTTTTACATGGCTTTTTGTCTTTTTCATTTTTCCGACAATTTTACTTAAATTCGGAATAGCAGTTTCAGCCCATTTTAAAACAGATTTTATCTACAACATCGCCATGTGGATGCCATCGAACTTTTTTCAGATCAACACCGCAAACGTCAATATGAGTTCATGCATTACCGCATGGGATACAACCGGCGGTATGCTGCGCTGCATAATTGCAGGAATTTCAGGAATTATTATTTTCATGGCAATCGGATTCAGGCACATCCGAAAAGCAGACTTATAAACATAAATATGGAGGGATCACATATGTTGTATATCATTCTATTTCTTATCAGTATCGCAGGAGGATATGTTGCGTTTCGCTACATTTCCCTTCTCCGTGCATTAAAACAGATACAAAAAGAGCTCGATGTCATACAGCAGGATCTCTCCAAAAATCAGATGATACATCTTCCCGTTCCGAACAATCGGTTAAAGGAACTTCTCATCACAATCAACTCTTTTTTAGATGAGCTTCACCATGAGCGCGCGCGTTATACAAAACAGGAAAAAGAATTTCAAAAACAGATTGAAAATATCAGTCATGACCTGCGTACTCCTTTAACATCCCTTCTCGGATATGTTAGACTATATAAAAAATCCCAGTCTTCCTATATCTCACAAAACGCTGAGCTTTCAGATACACTAGATGTCATTGAACGAAAATCAGAATCACTGAAAAACCTGATTACGCAGTTTTATGATTTTTCCCGACTTACAGCTCATGACTATACAGTAAATCTCATTAAAATTGATACTGTAAAATTACTGAGAGAATCTTTTGCAGACAACTGCCACATACTCGAAGAGACACATTTAAACGTTTCGCTTGATTTGCCGGATCGCCCAATATATGTGCTTGCTGACAAAACAGCTTTAGAACGAATCTTTTTTAATTTGTTTCAAAATGCCGGAAGATACGCACATACCTTTTTTCATATAACAATAAAAAACGAACAAAATTCCATTAAAATCTTGTTCGCTAATGACACATGTTCTCTTTCATCCGAAGATATTTCTCATCTGTTCGACCGCTTCTATATTCAGGAATCGGCGCGCAGTCAGGGCGGAACCGGACTTGGTCTTACGATTGCCAGATCACTTGCAGAAGAGATCGGCGGAGAGCTTTCTGTTTCTTCCAAAAAGTCAAACGGAAATAACTCTCTTCTCATCTCATTTACTTTGGCATTACCTTCTTGTTAGTTTCAAAACTTTTATACCGGATTTCCCTTTTGTAAATACATATCCGCGATCCCACCCTATAATGTACGTTTAAGAGTTATCGCTTTGTATAAATCAAATCCGTCATTCCATTATACGATTGTGTTTTGAGCAGCCTTAACTTAATTTCATGGTCAGTCTTTTCAAAAAGTCGAATGCCTGACCCTAAAATAGTTGGAATAACAGTAATATAATAACAATCAATTATATCTTCCCTGTTGGATAAGGGTTGCACCACCACATATCCAAATATCTTTCCCACTTTCCTCTCGTAGTTTTTTTACCAGATCAACAGAGCTTTCATTGGTAAAATTAATTTTATCAGAAGATGTTTTTTGATTATGTGTTACTACATAGGTTGTAAAATCATTATAAACCCATTCATTTGGCGAAAGTTCAGTAACAATTTGATGATAAGTATTCCACCCCATTATCACAGTATCAATATCTTTTGCAAATTCAGAATATGTATCAATGTTATCAGCGTCATCACCCTGTCCAACCAACCATTCAACACTGCCTTCACTGTCTGCGATATATCCGTCAAGGCTCATTGCTATAAACAAACTGACTTTTTTCATAGATCCTCCTTTAAATTCACAAACTGGGATTTTATTCTTTATCGTTCAAAAGTTTATTTACTCTTTCAACTGGAAATCTGTCTTCAATATCAATTATTTCAAACAAATTTAGTGGCAATTCTTTTTCATCAATTAGAGTAAGATATTCATTAACAGCTCTACGGTCAATCATAATTTTTCCATGACCAGCCCAATGTCGATTACTCTCCTTCTTTTTCAAACCAGAAATCCAGTATTCATCACCATTTTCAATGTCTATATAATTTGCGTAATTACCGTTATATTTCTGAAATGCATGGTTGTTAAAATAAATGGTTTTCTTGGTTTTTGAAGTTTTCACATATCCAATCCATGCTGGACCAT
>ENA-OPRK01000708-OPRK01000708.1-human-gut-metagenome-genome-assembly--contig:-NODE-708-length-17092-cov-3.857898_pt1 | contig 17092 bp, 10 predicted proteins | sample MGYA00241793_ERZ501877 | MGnify/ENA primary metagenome ERZ501877 (study PRJEB25962, sample SAMEA1966253) | human gut metagenome | biome: human gut; feature: human-associated habitat; material: faeces... | reverse complement strand
TACTACATATTTCACACCGCTCTTATACGCCCTTTCAATATTATCTCCAAATGGGAAGAATGCATCAGAGCCTAGCGCTACGTCGTGTTGTTGCTTGATCCAAGCTTTCTTTTCTTCTCTTGTAAATACAGATGGCTGTTTAGTAAAGAACTGCTCCCAAGCGCCATCCTGTAATACATCTTCATAATCTTCCGAAAGATAAATATCGATTGTATTATCGCGGTCTGCTCTACGTATATCTTCTTTAAATGGTAAATTCAACACTTTCTCGTGTTGACGAAGCCACCAGTTATCTGCTTTTTGTCCAGCAAGACGTGTACAGTGGATACGTGACTGCTGTCCGGCACCGATACCAATTGCCTGGCCATCTTTTGCATAGCATACAGAATTTGACTGTGTATATTTTAATGTAATTAAAGCAATGGCAAGGTCAATTTTTGCCTGTTCTGTAATTTCTTTATTCTCTGTCACGACATTCGATAATAATTCATCATCAATCACAAGCTCATTTCTTCCCTGCTCAAATGTAATTCCGAACACTTCTTTATGTTCGATTGGAGCCGGCTCGTAATTTGGATCGATCTCAATGATCGCATAATTTCCTTTTTTCTTCTGTTTTAAAAGTTCTAACGCTTCCGGTTCATACCCCGGTGCGATGACACCGTCTGATACCTCGCGTTTAATTAATTTTGCGGTTGCAACATCACACACATCTGACAGAGAAATAAAATCTCCGAAAGAAGACATTCTGTCCGCACCTCTTGCTCTTGCGTATGCACACGCAAGTGGTGAAAGTTCTCCCATGTCGTCTACCCAATAGATTTTTGCCAATGTCTCATCTAATGGAAGTCCAACGGCTGCTCCTGCAGGTGATACGTGTTTGAAAGAAGTTGCTGCCGGAAGTCCGGTTGCCCTCTTCAATTCTCTCACTAACTGCCAGCCGTTAAATGCATCTAAAAAGTTGATGTATCCCGGTTTTCCGCACAATACTTTGATTGGAAGTTCTCCGTTTTCCATATAGATCTTAGATGGTTTCTGATTTGGGTTACATCCGTATTTTAATTCTAATTCTTTCATCTGTCTCGCTCCTACTTATTCTTGTTTACAATCTTTGTCTCATAGTTTCCTGTTGCAATATCAATATAACGCACAAATAACGAAACTTTGTTGTCTTCATTCAGACTGTTCCAAAGCATCTCCGTAAATGCCTCCATATCGTCTAAAATCCCAACTAATTTTGGCTCACCTTCAAAACTTGGAAGCGGATTGCCATCGCATTTATATGTATGAATAAAATGTCCTTCTCCTGCTACCGGATTCTCATATGCAAATGTATAACGGTTGCATGCATCCGGATTCCCATTATTGCTTTTCAAAATGGACATTGCATAATTGTATGTTCCATTTTCAATGTGCATAATTCCGGAAATACGAGGTGTATAGTTCGGTGCATCCGGCTCAAATTCTCTGCTTCTGAGAGACTGCTCAAACGTCAGCTGCTTGTCCATTCCCTCATAAATTGTATCTGTTTGATCACCATTTGTTACAATTGTTTTGTTTCCCAAAACTCTTACTGGTGCATAAATAATTAAACTTGGATCTGTTAATTTTGAAGGGTCAAATGCCTGTGTGCGGATTCCTTCTCCCTCCTCTACGAATACACGATTTCTACTGTTCTCACTTCTTCCCATGATGAAGTACGCAGTCACTGCTTTTGTTCCGTCTGGAGTTTTTCCAATGATAATTCCACGTCCCGGATAAGCGTTTCCCTGTAATTCTTTTTCGATTGATAACATTTCCATGAATATTCTCCTTTGATTTCTGTGATAATCGTTTCTTAACTTCTTCCTTTTCATTATAACTTATAACTTCTTCTTATTGTATTACAATTTACTAATAAGTTCTTATAATGTTTATTAATATCAAACCTCTTTTTCACTCCAAAAAAGTCTTCCACTAAATGGTGCCAATACAATCTCTCCGTCCCGAATCACTTCTATTTTCTTCTCTGTACTTCCGCCGTAAATATGCCAGTCACTGTTCATGCATTCCTCAAGTATTCGGTTTTCCGCCTCTTCTATGACACATTCCTGCTCTTCATCTGAAAAATTAAACACTGCCACAAGCGTCTTCTCTCCTTTTCCCCGCTCGTAAGCATACACAGACTGCTCCGTCGCATCATCCACAAGCCAACGAAACATCTCTCTGTCATACTCATCTTTATAAAGCTGTTCCTCCTGACAATACAACTCATTCAACTTCCGAATATAGTGATAAAATCCATCGTGCATCGGAAATTTCAGTAACTCCCAATCCTGCTGCCGCTTTTCATCCCACTCTCGGAACTGTGCAATCTCATTTCCCATGAAATTCAACTTTTTCCCCGGATGGGTCATCATATACAAATAAAATGCACGGCACTGGCTGAATTTATCTTCATAATCTCCCCACATCTTCTGTATAATTGTCGCTTTTCCATGGACAACTTCATCGTGCGACAGTGCAAGAAGATAAAGTTCATTGTAAAAATAATCCATTGAAAATTTTAATTTGTAATAATGCTCCGGTCGTTCTTTTGGCGGAGTTTTAAAATAATTCAACGTATCGTTCATCCAGCCAAGATCCCATTTATAATCGAATCCCAGTCCATCGTATTCTACAGGAGCCGTCACTTTCAAAAACGTTGTCGAATCTTCTGCAATGAGCATCGCAGTCGGATGCAGTTTTTGCAATCCTGCATTCATATTTTTCATAAATGTAAGCGCACAAGGATTCACGCCCCGATCCGGCTCTCCCTGCCAGTAAATCGCACGGCTGATTGCATCCATTCGTATTCCGTCAAAATGATACTCTTTCAGCCAGTAATTTGCGGCAGACTGCAAAAAGCAGCAGACTTCCCGTCTGGAATAATCAAAATTTCTTGTTCCCCACTCACTGTCTGTCACATCACTTTGCACATACTCATACAACTCTGTTCCATCATATTTTGCCAGTCCATAATAATCCGTCGCAAAATGAATCGGAACAAAATCCATAATCACGCCGATTCCCGCCTGATGACATTTATCCACCAGCTCCATCAAATCTCTTGCAGTTCCATAACGTGATGTAGGACTGAAATATCCTGTATTCTGATACCCCCATGAACAGTCTGCCGGATGTTCGCTGAGCGGAAGAAATTCCAGATGTGTATACCCATTCTCTTTCGCATGTGCAATCAATTTATCTGCAATCTCATGATAGCGATACCAGCCATTTTCATCTTTCTCATTTGTTCTCCATGAACCGAGATGCACTTCATAAATATTAAGCGGTCTGTTATAATTTTTGTCTCTGTTTTTCATCCACACTTCATCGTGAAATCTGTATTCCGACAAATCCACAATATAAGAAGCGCTGTTCGGTCGAAGTTCCATACCGAAACCATACGGATCACAATGTTCTACTCTCCACCCTTCTTTCGTATAAATCACATATTTATACATCATCCCGACTTTTGCCCACTCACATTTCAGTTCATAAACTCCGCTTTTTTCAAGCGGAATCATTTCCTCTTCCGTCCATTGATTAAATTCTCCAAACACCGTAACTTTAGACGCCCCCGGTGCGTAAGTCCGAAACATCACTCCGTCTTTTTCTTCATGTGCTCCAAAATATTCATATGCGTCAAATGCCTGACCCTCATAAAATTCCTGAAGTTTCATACTAATTCTCCTTCAATACAATCTCATCTATTTTTTCTAACTCTTCCTTCGTAAACGCTGCACTTTCAAGCACTTTTAAATTCTCCAAAATCTGTTCTGGTTTCGATGCACCAATCAGAACACTTGTCACATCCTCATCTTTTCGCACCCATTTCAGCGCCATCTGTGCAAGACTTTCTCCGCGCTCTTTTGCAATTTCATTCAATTGCTGAATTTTCTGCATCTTCGCTTGCACTGTCTTCTCCTGTAAAAATCTTCCATCGGTACGGATTCTGCTGTCCTGTGGAATCCCATTCAGATAGCGGTCTGTCAGCATTCCCTGTGCCAGCGGGCTAAATGCGATGATTCCTTTTCCCTCTTCTCGCGCTGCCGCTTTCAATCCATTTTCCTCAATCGTACGGTCAAAAATAGAGTATCTGTTTTGATTAATTACAAACGGACAATTCAAATCTTTCAAAATCGCACATGCCTTTTTCATCGTCTCCCCATCGTAATTAGATATTCCCGCATACAAAGCTTTTCCACTCTTAACAGCGGTGTCAAGCGCTCCCATCGACTCTTCAAGCGGCGTCTCAGGATCCATACGGTGATGGTAAAAAATATCGACATACTCAAGCCCCATTCTCTTTAGGCTCTGATCCAGACTTGCCAGCATATATTTGCGGCTTCCAAAGTCGCCATAAGGCCCGTCCCACATCAAATACCCTGCCTTCGTGCTGATGATCATTTCATCTCGATGCGCTTTCATCTCCTTCTTCAAAATACGCCCGAAATTTTTCTCTGCACTTCCCGGTTCCGGTCCGTAATTGTTTGCCAGATCAAAATGTGTGATTCCGTTGTCAAATGCCGTAAAACACATCTGTTTCATCGTTTCAAAATTTCCGGTATCTCCAAAATTATGCCACAGACCGAGCGAAACCTCTGGAAGTTTCAACCCACTCTTACCACATCGATTATAATTCATCGTTTCATATCTGTTTTTCTCTGCCTGATACATCTGAATCACCTGTTTCCCTTTCTCTGTAAAATGTCCAAAATTGTTTTCTCAGTTCCTATCATTCCCGGCGAGGCAATCTCTCCCATATTCCGCATTGTCTCCTCTGGTGTATTTCCGATAATTCCATGCACATCGTCAATATAGACGCCGTCCATCGCAAGCTCCGCCGATTGATATGCCGCATCTACAGCCGCAATCCCTTTCATCGTGCACCCTTGATTTCCGCCATCGCAGATCATTCCCGTAATACTTCCTGCCATATTATTAATCGTATGTTCCATCATCTCTACGGTTCCTCCACGCAGATACACAAGTGCGCAAGCCATTCCGGTCCCCGCCGCAATGGCACAGCCACAAAATGCAGACAGTTTTCCGGAATATTCTTTGATATACATACAGATCAAATAACTCAATGCGGTCGCCCGCAGAAGCTGTTCTTTTGAATATCCATTTACTTTATAGGCTGCATACAGCGGCATCGTCGCAATAATTCCATGCGCTCCCGACCCTGTAATACTCATCGCCGGTTTATCCAAACCAATCACTCTCGCCTCAATCGCCGCATTACAAAGAAGTGACGCTGTCTTTTGTTCCTCTCCAGAAAAAACCATTCCTCCATTTTTTCTTAACAAAGATTTTGCAAATGTCGTTCTTTCACTGGTCATCCCCGCTTCAAACAGCTCCAAATTCACACGATATGCCTCCCATATAAATTCCAGTTCCGACACATCTGCAATATCTGCATACTCGCATAGCTGCCGAAATGTATACCTGTGAATTTGCGGTTTTTCTTCTGCCTCTCCACCTTTTGTTTTCTCTTTTGAGTTAGCAAAACGCACTTCTCCATTTACTACAATTCCAGTAATATTCGTGTGTGTATCTTCAATTGTCACAACTGCCTGATCAAGCTTTGTCTTTACTTCCACTTCTATAAATATTCTACTAGAAATATCCTGAAGTATAACCTGCACTTTTCCCTGTTTCACAAGTTTTTCTGCTCTTTCTGCGTCCTTTTGCTTTACATCTGAAAGCGATTCCAATCCCAATTCTTCATTTCCAGCAATTGCTCCGAGTGCCGCTGCAAACTCGCTCCCAACTTCTCTACTGTTTGGAATTCCACATGTAAATGCATTCTTATACATGCCGCTATTCAACTTCACCGTGACAGATATAACTTCGCCGCTTGTATAACTTCTCGCCTTCGCAGCTGCAAATGCAATCGCCCCCGGTTCTGTCACTCCGAGTGCGGGTCTCATATCTGACCGAATCAGCCTTGTAAGTTCTTCCACAAGACTCCCTCCTTAAATATACATATATGCTTTCTCTTATCATACTACAAAAGGGAGGTTTGCACCTCCCTTTTTTTGAATTATCTTATTTTCTTTTTCATTTGACGAATAACTGCAAATACAGATGCCAATACTGCTGCAAGTAACACAATCGGAGTTGCGGAATCTCCCGTAACCGGTTTGTTTCCACTGCTTGTATTGCTGTTATTACCACCACTGGTATTATTATTTTCAGGTTTTGGTGTCACACTTGTTTTCTCAACAAGTTTATCCGCCGCATCTGCCAATTGATGAATTGCAGCATCTACTTCTTCTTGAGTTGCACTTTCTTTATCCAGCATTGCTTTTGCATTTTTAAGTGCTCCTTCGTAAACCGTCCAACTCTCCTTTGTATAACCTTCCTGTTTGTAATATCCAATACATTCATCGTAGTATTTTTGCAGTTTCGATTTATCAACTGCTGTCGGTAATTTGGCAACTGTTCTTTCTTCCTCAAAACCACAGGCAACACAAGCTCTTCTTTCTAAACCTTCTTCTTTGTCTGTCGCCTCTTTCACTACTTCCCACTGACCAAACTTATGTCCCAAAGCCGGAATCACTGTGCTTTCTTTCACTGTTACACCACACTGTAAGCATACTACTTTCCCTGTAGCTCCATCTTCCGTACAAGTTGGTTCTTTTGCACCTTGAATTTCTGTTTTCTCATGTTCGCATGCTTTGAATACTGCTTCAATTGTAACATCTGTATCAGATTCTACTGTATAACGACTTACCGCGCCAACTGATTTTCCGTTTACAAGCACATCTTTGATAGAATAACCTGCATTTGCTTTTATCGCAAATGTTTTCAATTTCCCTGCCTGCACTTTCATCGTGCCATTTTCATCTAGTTTGCCCGTTACCGGTGTAATCATACCGTTTTCTCCAGCTTTTGTTGTCACTGTAATCATAATCGGCTCTGCTTTTTCATAAAGTGCAATCTCTCTCGCCGTAGGATGTTCTCCTCCTGCCATTGTCTTTGCAGTCAAACGAATCTTATCTGTCTTAATCACTTCTTTGAACACAGCATCCTGAGCCGCTGTTGAATTGCCTTGGTTTTTAAATGTTCCACTGCAGACCTCTTTCCAAACAGTCTTTCCGGCGTCATCTGTTCCTGTTGCCGCCTCAATAATATAATTTCCAACTGTACCAGTATCTCCCGCTTTTGGAATATATGTCAATTTTGCAATCTCTTTTGCTTCTTTCAGCGTCATCTCAACACTGATTCCGTTTGGATGATTTTTCAGTTTTCCAGCATCCCCCCACTGTGCATGCCAAAATGTGTCAAGATTTTCATCAAACGCATTCTCAATGCCCTGTTTATGCTCTGCTGTTTTTTCTTCCGATGTCGCCGTCACTGTCTTGTATACATCTTTTGGAAGTTTTTCTGCTGTCACATCTTCCGGCTGTCTTTCCTGATCTAAAATCGTAATCTTTGCTTTCGATGTAAATCCAAGAATCAGACCTTCATTCTTTGTAGATAATTCTTCTGTAAAGTACTGGTCTCCGGTATCTTTTGTATTCCGTCTCGTAATCACAACAACGTCTTTTTCTTTCTCTCCATCTGCAAATGTTACCGTTGCTGTTCCTTCTGTATCAAAATCATCTTGAATTGCAGTTCCCGGATTAGGCGCTACTGTCACAGTTGCCTCTCCCTTGCTTCCGCCGACACGAACTAATTTCATCTTCATCTCAGAATCTTCTTTCATCGTGTACTCTGCTTTCTCGATTCCTACCATTCCAAGACCGCCATTATTAATTACATATGCACCTTCTATACCAATTGCTTTGTTGTCATTGTTGGTAACTTCCAGTTTCAATGTATGTTCTCCGTCCTCCAAATCATCAGACGTGAAAATAATCTGACCAACCGCTCTCTTAGATGCATTCGTATTAATCTCCACTGCTTTTCCGTCTACTGTCACAGTTGCCTTTCCATGTCCGGAATCTAATGTACCGATAAGATATACTTTTGATCCTTTAAATTTCATTTCAAAAGAAGCACCTTTTTTTGCCCACACATTTGTGCCATTCAAATATTGACTTCCATCTTCCTTTGTCCACCCATTACTGAATGTAAATGCTTCATCTCTTTCATCAATGACCTGCATTCCTTCCGGAGCTGCTGATGGTGACTCAAAATCAGAAGTCGCTTTGTATACTCCTACTTCCGAAATCATCGGCACTTCTTTACTCGTTGTAACTGTAATACGAATTTTATCTGCTTTTACAACGCCTTCTCTGCAAAGCCTCTTTGCACCGATTGTTGTTCCCTGATCAAATACTTTCCAGTCACTTCCTTCATTACTATACTCTACTTTGAACTGTTTAATACGCTGGCCGAACTGAATCGCCTCTTCAATCGATACAACATCAAATGATTTCGTTCCGCCAAGATCTACTACTAGCTGACCTGTTGTCGTATTATCGTTCACAGTCCAATATGTATCATCTTTTCCATCTAATACATTTTCCGGTGAATAAGCCACATCATTACCACGCACTTCTGTTGCTTTTGCAGTTCCATGTGCTGCTAAGTTAGATTTGAACGTTTCTTTGATGTTCTGTCCAAATTCTTTCACTCTCTGTAAGATTGCCTCATCAATCTTTCCCTGTGTATTTGGAGGAATATTCAAAAGCAGCGGCGAGTTATGTCCAACAGAATTGAAATACATTCCCGCAAGATCCTCCACACTCTTTGGCGTATTCTTCGTTGTTCCCCAGAACCAGCCGGAAGTAATACGCGCATCACTTTCCGGAACCGTCCACTGGTTTCCGTCTTCGTAACCAACTGTGTAGGCGCCTACTTTTTTACTGTCAATTGTATTATTATCATAATTTACTTTTGATTTTGACCATGTCTCTTCGTTCGCATATCCGAGCTCATTTCCAATCCATCTTACTGTTGTGTAAGCTTCCGCCCCAAACAGCATACAGTCTGAATCAAATCCTGCTTCTTTTCCTTCATGTTTCTGAATGGTAGCGAACCATTTTTGAAATTCATACTCCTGATATCCGGCTCCGCTTCCTTTTGCACCGTCCATCCACACTTCTTTAAAATGTCCATTATTTCCATATTTTTGATTGCCCAAGATTTCTTCCAGCTGATTGTTATAATATTCATTATAATCTTTTGCATCCCGTTCTTTTACATCAGCCCAAGTTAACCCTTCAATCGGTTCACTTTTTCCATTTACAAGACGAACTAACGCTTTTCCATCTTTATCTTTATAGCCGTAACTGTCATCATGAATATCCCAAGGCGATAAATACAGTCCCATATCGACATCATACTTCGTACATGCCGCTGAAATCTCAGCCAACACATCTCCACCTAAGCCATTATAATTCTTTGATGCATAACTTGTGGACTCCACATCATACTCTGTATGTTTACTATTCCAAATACAGAAACCATCGTGATGTTTTGCTGTAACAATCAATTTTTCAAATCCTGCTTCTTTGATTGCTTCTACAAACGTATCTGCATCAAAATCTTCTTCTAATTTAAAAATCTCATCCGGCTTTTTGTCTCCATATTTTTCCCCCCACTCAATTTCATTGAAGGTATTCGGACCAAAATGGCAAAATGCCGCCAATTCTTGTTTCTGATACTCATACTGATTTGCATTCGGCACTACACTATCTTTTTTCGGCGCCACTGTATGACGATCTGCTAACTGTTCTTTTCCCACTAACGCACTTTCTCCCGCAAACGCCGTCATTGTTTCCGATGGTAAAAATTGTCCTATCATAAGCGCTGCCATCAAAAGACTAACTATTTTTTTCTTTTTCATAACGTTCCCCTTTCTTTTTTCAGAAATTTTAATATCAATATGCTTCTTATTTTATCACTAATACAATATTTGTTGCAATATCTTTGATTTTTATATACTTTTTCATCGTTTTGTATTATAAAATCGTTTCTTTATATGTTTTTAAACAATATTTTTGTTTGTTTTGCACAATTTTTTCTCCGCTCTTCCAAAAAAAGAAGAGCGATACAAGCTCTTCTCTCCGCCTATATCACTCTTCTTTCACAGAAGTATTTTAATCTTCTTTATTTTTCCTTTTTCCTAAAACAGCTAATGAAGATGCCGCTGTTGCCAACCAGAGCATGATTGATGCCGGATCTCCAGTTGTCGGAACTTTACTTTGTGTTGTTGTTCCATTTTGTGTAACTGGTTTCTTATCCACTACCACCTTCTTCAAATTCTGGACTGCCTTTTCCAAATCTGCTTTTGCTTGTTGTATTTCTTTCTGTGTTGCATCTTCTTTTGCCAATACAGCTTTGGCAGTGTTTAAAGCTTCTGCATATTCTTTCCAACTGTCTTTTGTATATTTAGCTTCTTTATAAGATTCCACACACTTATCATAGTATGTTTGCAAGGCAGATTTATCTACTTTTTCTGGTTCTACCGGTTTCTTTTCTACCAGTTTATCCATCGCTGTCTGAAGTGCTGCCTTTGCATCATTTACTTCCTGCTGTGTTGCTTTTTCATTTCCTGCAACTGCTTTTGCAGATTCTAATGCTTTCTTAAATGCTTCTTTTTCTGCTCCATCCTCATAGTTTCCTAAGTCTTTTCCTTCTGCATCTTTAATAACCGCATTTAACTGTGACTTATCTACTTTTTCTGGCGCTGGCTCTGTTTCACTGATTCGTTTAATCTCAAATTTATCAATCTGTGGTCCTTTCCCTGTATCTGGTGCTGTGAAAGAAAGCATTCCCGCTCCATCTTTTTTCACATCCAGTTCAAACGTTGTTGTTTTTACTTGCAATGAATCATTTACGTTTGTATTAGCTACAGCTGTTTGTCCTGCTACAACATTTCCATCTTTTTCTGCCCACGCAAGTTTATTTGTATCCGAACCACTTCTATAAGTTAATTTCACTTCATACTTACCTGCTTTTGCTGTGTACGCATATTTGATATAGTCTTTAAATGCCAGACAGTTTACATATTTCCCATTGCTTGCCCAGTCTTCTGCTTTAATCTCCAAAGGCCAATTCGGATCCGAATCTGTATCATTGCTGTTAATCAATTCTGTCGCATACTCTGCTTCTAAAGTTTTTATTTCGTCTTTCTTGCTCGGGAACTCAAATGGGTTCTCTTCTGTATACTTGAAGTCTTCCGCTGCAAACGTCGCCTCAATCGCAACATCTGCACTTACATTTTTCACAGTGTATGTTGTGACTGCACCGACAGATGTTCCGTTTACTTTTACATCTTTTACTGTATATCCTTCATTAGGTGTGATAGTGAATGTTGCATCTGTTCCCGCTTCCACTTTGTCAGGACCATCAATCTTACCGTTTTCTCCTGCTGTCTTTGTCACTTTGTATTCTACTGTCTGCACATCTTTTGCTACGATATCAAACTTATCAAGACGTGGAGCTTTATTTGCTCCTCCCACAATTGTAAGGAGACCTTCTCCTGGTTCCTCCACTTCCATCTCAAATATCTGCTCATGGTACGCTCCTTGCGCTGCATCTGTTGCTCCTGCAGTTACATTGCCAGCCTTAATTTTTCCATCTGCTTCTGACCACTCAATACTATTTTTTGCATCACCACTCATGTAACGTAATGTAACAGTATATGTACCCGCTTTTGGTGCATTATAGTATAGTTTTACCTGATCATTTGCCTGTACATTATCTATGAGTTTGCCATTGCTTGCATTATTCTCATTCATTATCTGTGCCGGCCAACCATTATCACCTTCTGCATTATTGACAATCTCCATCAACTCTGCTTCCAAAGTTGTTTTTTCATCTTTCTTAGATGGGAATTGGAATCTGTTATTCTCATTGTAGCTTCCATCGTCAACCGGTTTTCCATCACGAATGACTACTCTTGCAGGTGTGTTGAAGCCGGTAATTGTCCCATTTGTAGGTGTGTTTAATTCCACTGTAAATGATAAGTTGTCAACATCCACTGTTTTAATCTGAACTTCAAATTTTTTCTCGGTCTCACCTTCTGCAAATGTAAGTGTCCCCTTTGCATCTGCATCAAAATGATCCTGAATTGCACTTCCCGGATTCACTGCGTAATTTATGCTGGCTTCACCTTTAGAACCTCCGAGACGTTTTACCGTAAATTCAGCCTTTGACTCTTCATTTACTTCAAATGAAGAAACCTCAAAGTCAAACATACCTTTTTCTTCATTGTCCAAAACAAGCGCCGCATCTACCCCTGTCGCTTTATTTTTCGGAACAATTTTTAATGTATGTTCTCCATCTGTCAATGTATCTGACTCAAAAATTCTTTGCTGCAGCTTTCTGGAACTTCCGTGTGTGTCAATTGTCTCAACAAGCTTATCGTCAATATAAACATCCGCGGTTCCATGATTCGGGTCTACCGTTCCAAGAAGCCATACCTTTGTACCTTTGAATTTAACAGTCGCTTCTGTTCCATTTCCCGGATTTGCCCAGCGTCCTGTTCCTCCTGTATACGCTTCTCCTGTATCATTTCCCCAGCTTCCGCTAAATGTAAAGTCTTTGCTGGTATCTTCAATAATCTCAAGTCCTTCCGGAATACCATTTCCGAGGGCAAAATCTGCTGCCGCGCGATATACTCCTACTTCACTGATAATCGGCGCTTTATGTTCTGCTTTTTCCGATGTCTTCACTGTAATACGGAGTTTGTCCGCTTTCACAGGGCTCCTTCTGCAAAGTCTCTTTGCGCCAACTGTTTTTCCGCTTCCAAATACTTTCCATTCATCAGAACCATTCTTATATTCTACTTTGAACTCGCTGATCCTCTGTCCAAATTTAATTGCTTCCTCAATTGACACAACATCAAACTGTTTTGTCTCACCAAGGTTCACTTCCAATGTTGCCTCTGTTGCTTCTGTCTTATCATCTGTTGTCCAATATGTATCCTGATTACCGTCCAATACATTGTTCGGAGAGTATGCGATATCATTTCCTCTGACCTCGCTCGCGGTACAACTTACATTCTTTCCTGCCGCAATGTTGTTTGTAAATGTCTCTTTTACTGCATTTCCGAATTCTTTCACCCGATTAAGAATTGCATCATCCACCGTTCCCTTATTGTTCGGTGGGATATTCAAAAGCAATGGTGCATTACGTCCTACAGAACTGAAATACATGTTCGCTAATTGCTCCATACTCTTTGGAGTACTCTTTCCATTTCCCCAGAACCATCCCGAAGTAATGCGGGCATCCACCTCCGGTACTGTCCACTTATTTCCTTCTGCATAACCATTAGAAAAATGATCTGTCGGATCCCCCTTAAAATCATCCTCTCTTTGGCTTGGGTCATTTTTGATCTTGTTATCCTCTGTTAATATTGATTTTGACCATGTCTCATCTGCCGCTTCCCCATTTTCATTACCGATCCAACGCACAGATGCATATGGTCCTGCTCCAAATATCAAACATTCCTCGCCTTCATACTTTGTAATAGTCTCATACCATTTATCGATTGTATAATCCTGCGGATCTGCTCCACCGCCTTTGGCGCCATCCATCCAAATTTCTACAAATTTTCCGCCATTACCATATTTATTATTGCCTAAAATTTCTTTGAGTTGATTATTGTAAAATTCATTATAGTCTCCCGGCGAATTATTTCCGTAAGACGGCTCATGGATATCCCACGGCGACAGGTAAAGTCCCATATCAATATCTTCCTTCGTACATGCCGCTGAAATCTCAGCAAGGATATCTCCACCCATATTATCATAGTTCTTCTTTGCGTAATCCGTTGAAGCTACATCGTATGTTGTATATTCACTGTTCCACAAACAGAAACCATCATGGTGTTTTGCCGTAATAATCAATTTTTTGAATCCAGCCTCTTTGATTGTCTTCACCAAAGTCTCTGCATCAAAATTTTCCTTCAATGTAAAAAGTTGATTTGGATCTGTATCTCCATAATTGTCTCCCCATTCTTTCCCTGTAAATGTGTTCGGTCCAAAGTGGCAAAATGCAGCCAACTCATCTTTTTGGTACTTGTACTGACTGCTGTTCGGTACCGCTTTATCTTTTTCAGGTGCCGCAGTCTTTTTATCCGATAACTGCTCTTCTCCTACCATTGACTTCTCTTCCGCCGAAACAATCATCGTTCCAATCGGAACTGTCTGACCAATCATTACACCAGCCAACAAAAAACTAAGTATCTTTTTCTTTTTCATAACCTTCTCCTTTTCAGCAAATAATAAAATTACTCTTTCTTTATCTTAGCACTTTTATTTATTTTGCACAATATGTTTTTTTATCACGATAATCGTAATAAATATATTGTATATTTTTATTATAAAAACTTACTAAATTTCTGATTATCTTTTCATAAGTTGGTAAATGCCGATATATCCCATATTTTCGGGCTTTATTGGCATTTTCCTTTTGGAAGATACCTCGCATAAGATGGCATTTACCAGCATGAAAATGCAACCAAAAGTAGTAAATAAGTAGTAAGATACATTTTCGATATTAAGAAGCCAGCCTTTCTAATTCAGCCTTTGCAGACTGGAAAGTACCGTGAGCATAATACCCTAATGTCATGGTTATGTTTGCGTGCCCCATGATGTATTGCAGGGTGTTAGGGTTCATTCCCTTATTTGCCATGTTCGTACAGTAAGTATGTCTGAATGAATGGGGTGTGATGTTTGGCAACTTGTCCTTATGCGTCTTGTTGTACTTCTTAATCAGCCCACGCACCATACTTTCATAATTTCCTGCGACCTTTGGCAATCCCTCACGGTTCAAGAACAAGAAGTTGCTGTAACCGTCAACAACAAGCGGTTGTGCTTTTCCTCGGTTCTTTAAAATTCGTTCAAGTGCCTGATATGCTCTTTCTGTCAATGGAAGCTCACGCTTCCCGTTTTTTGTCTTAGGTGTGGAAATATAGTAACCCACCTCTGTATCACGCAATAGCTGGTGGTCTATGTTAATCACACGGTTAAGCATATCAATGTGTGTTGTCAGTCCGCATAATTCAGAGATACGAAGTCCCGTTTCCAGCAGAAGAATAACTTCATCACGATACTTGCTGTAGACATTATCTGTTTCCATAAAGGCAAGGAGTTTTTCTTCCTGCTCTGGTGTTAGGATAACCTTTGCTTCCGTATCATCTTCCAGAACATCACTCAACTTGAAATTGAAAGGATTTTTTCTGATACAGTCGTCTTGTATCGCCATATAGAATGAAGCCTTTAAGGAACGCTTATAGTTATCTATCGTTTTGTAGGAATAACCTTTGTCATCCATTCTGATAGCCCATTCTTTAGCGTCGGACTGCTTGACCGTATCAATCGCCCTCATACCCAATGGGTCATTTTCCAGTGCGTTCATAAGATACTGTCGTCCTATTTTTGTGTTTCTCTTGATGTTCTTTCTTTGATTGTTCTTCTTTTCGTAAAGCTGGCAGACTGTCATTTTACCACCCACTGTGTCGATACCGTCGTCAAGGTCTTTTTTTATCTGCTTTTCTTTTTCCCTCAACGATATATCATCACGTTTTCCAGCAGGTGTTTTGTCTGTGGGTACAAGTTTCCAAGCATATACAAACTGTGGCTTCCCGAATATATCGGTATATTTATAAACGTATCTTCCGTCTTTTCTCTGGCTCTCTCCAAGACGCAAATTGCGTCCTTTACTGTCTTGTCTTTTCATTTTTGACATAGTGTAAAGCTCCTTTCCGTCATGGAATGAGCCGTGATACGCTACTAATATTATACCATATCTACGGCTCTAAGACATCAGATTTCGTCCAGTGTATCAATAATTTTTTCAAACTGTTTTCGCTTTATCTGAATACGGTTTCCATTAACGATAACCCAACCAGAGTCCAGATTTTCCTCGGCAAGTTTACGCAACTTCTTTTCCCCGATACGAAAATATCGGGACGCTTCTTCTATACTAAGGGTGTATTTTTCCCAAATCGGCACATCAGTATTGTTCATGTTGCAACAACTCCTTTCTGTGTGTCTTATCATAAGCAGACAGACGGCTTTGGAAAGCTCCGTTAGTATCTCAACTATTCCCATTCTTGTGGGCAGAACCGCACCATGCGGACGTATCATTATTCTGTGATAGCAGGTCATGGCAAAACGACCATTCCACAAGTCGCTCTCGAATCAACTGCGTGGGTCGCTCGCTTTCTTGTCGGAAAGGTCATGGCGTACAGTCCCCGTGGCTCGCTGTATCACAAACGTATCTGTCTGCTTTATTCAGTTGTCTAAGAACAATCGGCGAAAGCCGTAGGCTTCCATGTATAAAAGCAGGAGCAGGGCAGGAAAGAAGGGAATTTAACCAATCACGCCCTGCTGGTATCTGCTTATTCTTCTTCGGTTTCTATATCTATATCAATCTCAAAGTCTAAAATCATTTTGGTTAAGGCTTCTCGAATACGTCCCTTTAATTCCATATCAACAACAATATAAACATTGCCGTATTCATCATATAAAGGACGTAAACAACACTTTGATATGTACGGGTCATAGAATGCCAGTAATTTCTCAATCGCAGTTTCATCCCCATCCATAGCTGATGAAATCAAATAATAAGACGGGTGCTTGTACTTTTTCTTCATTTCTATTTCTTCTCCTTTAGTATCTCTTTCATAGTTTCTAGTGCACGGTGTCTGTGTTTGAACACAGCCCCTCTGGTATAATTCATAATATCTGCAATCTCTGTATCACTCATTTCCAAGAAGTAATACATCAATACATTGTTACGTTTTTTTTCGGGTAGCTGTTTGAGAGCTTCTGCAAGTTCATCATCAAGGACTTTAATATCTATGCCACACACATTAAAAATTGTGTAGTTTGTTTCGTAGTCGTCCCATGTTGCCAGACTTTCTACCGTAATGTCTGGTAATTCGCTAAAAGATATTTCCTTGTTTTTTCTTCGTTTTAATTCTTTACGGTAGTTCCAGATAATACCTTTGACAACTTTTTTCAGCTTACATTCAAACTGACACTGAATTGTTTTTTGGAAGTCAGACGGTTTCATAATCTCACCTCCTTTCCAGCTATGAATTGAAAAGTGTTTATCCCTCTTTCCGCACCATATCTGTACAGCAAGGTGTGATTTG
>ENA-OPRK01000706-OPRK01000706.1-human-gut-metagenome-genome-assembly--contig:-NODE-706-length-17159-cov-3.567645_pt1 | contig 17159 bp, 9 predicted proteins | sample MGYA00241793_ERZ501877 | MGnify/ENA primary metagenome ERZ501877 (study PRJEB25962, sample SAMEA1966253) | human gut metagenome | biome: human gut; feature: human-associated habitat; material: faeces... | reverse complement strand
GAAATCACATCTCCGGGCGGTATGTTTGGCGGCGGCTCAATTCAGGAATACGATATTTACAGTATCCGTTCCATGCGACGAAACCCTGTGATTGCTGACCTGTTCCACCGCATGAAGTACATGGAACGCCGTGGAAGTGGTCTGCGCAAAATCGTCAGTGAAACTGAAAAGCTGCCTGGATACACAGAGGCATATAAGCCCGAATTTTCCTCAACAGCAACAGATTTCAGGGTCATCTTGAAAAATGTAAACTACAACTTAGAGGATGACACCCACCAAGTTATCCACCAAGTTACCCACCAAGTTATTGAACTATCAACGGTGTCCAAACAGATTTTGGCTTTTTGCACAACACCAAAATCCAAGAAAGAGCTTGCAGTATTTTGCGGCTTCAAAGATTTAAGAAACTTCACTTTGAAGCATATCAATCCGCTTTTAGAATCCGGGCAATTAGAAATGACTATTCCCGATAAACCTAAAAGTCGCAATCAAAAATATATTACAGTTCGTTCCGAATAAACAGAGAAGCAGGGCATTGGGTCTCATCTCCCATTGTCCTGCTTCTTTTCATTCCAAATTATATTCACATCATTTACCCATACATCCAATCCTGGATCGCAAATTTCAAACTCTGCACCTTGCCCAGCAGCCAGATCGCAGCCAGCGGCAGCCCCATCGGGCTAATCAAAAATGCCATAACCAGCAAAATCACACCGTTCTGCGGGGAATAGGTAATCAGCACAGCCACGCCAAGCAGAGCAATCACCATGCTGAACAGACCAAGCACCAGACCGGATATGTAGATCAGCCCCGTGCAGAGCCAGACAAAAAGTGTCAGCACCAAAATAACCGGCGCAGTTACGATCATCAACAGGCATTTCAAAATCTTCATTCCAGTTCCTCCTTCCAACGCTCCAGATGCCGTTTACACAGGGCATCTGCTTCTCTCTCATCATCTTCCGTCACTTCCCGTTTACCTTTGGTCAGTTCAATCTCCAGATAAGTCCGGTAATCATCAGCTAAGAGGTCGAACAGTTCCTTGGGAGTATGGCACACCTCGCCGGTGCAATAGCGAAAGTCTTGGTCAAATTCAACCCTTACACATCCATGACGGCTGATATAAACTTCGGTGGTCTCGTCTGCGGCCAGATAGTCCGCAAAAATCTCCAACACTTTTTCAAAGGTCAGCATCTGTTTTCACTCCTTTGCTACGCTTCTTGCTCTACTCATATTATCCGGTACGGACAGGCAAAAGACAAGGATACCGGCAAAAAGAAAAAGCGGAGGGAGATGCGGCGAAGAAACGCCGTTCCTCCCTCCGCAAATGGAGTATCTTTCCCTGTTATGAAAGTTTAGAAAGCTGGGTAAGGATTTCCTTCACCCCCTCCCACAGTTGTTCCTGCCGCTGGGATATATCCTCCAAGTCAGCATTATAAACCCGCCCGGTCTCATGCACTTTGCGGGTCAGCTGGTTCAAGTTGTTGCTGCTTCGGCGCATCAGGGAGACCAGCTCCTTCAGTTCCGGCAGATCCAGCTGCACCACATACCCATCCAGTGCCATTTTCCGCAGATAGGCACTCAAATTTTCTGTCCCGTATTGCTGCATCTTTTGATGGATCAGCTCCAGTTCCTCTGCGGATACCCAAAACAGCACCGGAACATCCCGCTTACGCTTTGCCATAGTTATCGCTCCGGTTCCCGTTTCTTCGGGGCGGCAGGCTTGTGGGCAGGCAGTTCCTGCTTGAGCTTATCCCGTACAGAGGGACGGGACGGTTGTATCTTTTCTCCCTGAGTACGGCTGAGCTGCTGTTCTTCTCGCACCAAATCAATAAAACCATCCAGTACAGCAGGGTGGCTGTTCAGGACATAACCACAACGGACAGTTTCGGGATTATCGTTGGGAATGGTCTTAGCCCATTCCTTATTGCGTCGGGAGTAACGCCCATCCCAGTCCTGAAGCTGGACGGTGTTGGCAAGGACCAGCGCCACACGCTCCATGCCATAGTTCTCGATCACACCCTTTGCCGCATCGTGACTGAGATACATTCCGTCGAAGTGTTCCCGCACCGCCGCTTCAATGGACTCCTTGCATTGGAGATTTACATTGTTGGAAGTTCGGTACTGCTCCAGCTCCCCATGTTCTCTCGCATAGGCGGCAGAATGGGGATAGACCGGTGTTGTTCGCAGTTCCTCTTTAGCTCTGCACACATCATCGGCTCGACTTTCAATACTGTCCCGGATCACATCCATGTGGCCGGTCTCCAGCTTTTCAAAATAGCGGTACACATCCGCCAGCGGCGAGGGAGATTCCAAAAGTGCCTGAGCCTGGGCGTCGGTCAGCTCCAGTTCCTCCATCGCCATCACGATGTCCTCACGGACAGTATACTCATAGGTGTGGTGCAGGATTTCTTCCGGGGGCTGGCTTTTCAGCCAGTCCCTGAATTTGTCCTGCTCAGCAGCCATCTTTTCATAAAGAGCCGTATTCAGATCGTTGGTATTCATGTTATCGCACCTCCTCATGCTGTTTTGGTTTCTTATCTGTACTGCGGGGCGGCACCGGGCGTTTCAGATGGTCCAATACCGAAGGCCGTGTGCTTTTGGCAACGACAGCTTCATCGTGTGCCGGTCCCTTTCCGTCGATGTTGAGCAGGGTATCCAGCTCCACCAGGCGGGCGTTTTTGCTTCTCAGTTCTTCTTCATAAAGGAATGGCTTTCCGACTTCCTCCTTTGCGGCAGCCTGCTGCTGATAGAGGTTATCCAGCTGGGCCTTTGCCGCCTCCAGACGCTGGGGCATCTGGGCGAGGGCATTGTCGATACGGGTAAGATTTCCGCGAGGGTCTGTACCAAGGGTTGCCCGGTGGGTCATCTGTCCTTTCAGCAGGAGCGTATACTCCTGTTTCCAAGCGGAAAATTCCACGGACATGGCATAGCCCCGGTAGCTGCCGATCTGCACCGGATCGGAGGTTTTGACCTCCTTGCAGGCATCCAAAAGGGCTGCACCGGCGTTCTCCTTATCGGTCAGCATGTCTCCACGAATCTCCATACCGGCAAAGCCGTCCTCCGGGTTCGGGTGAGCTGCCAAAACCTCCAGATCAGATTCAAAGCCCTTGATAAAGCCCTTGTGCTTTTCAATCTCCTCCGGGAAGTATTTGAGCAGCTGATCCTCCAGACGATACTGCTTGCTCTGGTGGTCGGCTTTCATCAGCTTCAGGCGGGATACCTCCACATCCAAATCCATACGCTCTTTGATACGGGGGTCTCCGGCGCACAGAGCCTTGATCTCGGCAAAGGAAAGCGCCGTTTCGTCCACATCATCGCAGGAGCGCACCGGCGATTTAGAAGTCATGATCTGGCTGATGAATTTCTGCTTGTTCTCCACCGTCTGCCAGAGGTATGCGTCAAAGGTTCCCTCGGTCACATAGCGGTACACATGGACAAGGGGATTCTGGTTGCCCTGGCGCTCGATACGGCCCTTTCTCTGGGCAAGGTCTCCGGGTCTCCACGGACAGTCCAGGTCATGAAGTGCCACCAGACGGTCTTGCACATTGGTGCCTGCGCCCATCTTAGCCGTACTGCCCATAAGCACACGCACCTGACCGGTACGGACTTTGGAGAACAGCTCCTTCTTCCTGACTTCGGTGTTTGCTTCATGGATAAAAGCGATCTGGTCAGCAGGCATCCCCTGGGCAATGAGTTTCTGACGAATATCGTCATATACCGTAAAGGCCGGTTCCTGCTCCGGCAGGGGTACAGCGCCTTCCAGTGCGTGAAGCAGTGGATTATCCAGCGTTTTCGCCGCCTTGCTTACAGGAGCTTTTGCCTGCGGTGTAGAAATGTCGCAGAACACCAGCTGGGTCAGCTTGTCAGCTTCGCCGTCCCGCCAGATATGCATGATGTTGTCCACGCACTGATTGACCTTTGTGCCAGGTTCATCCGGCAGCATCTGGTTGACGATTCTCTGGTCAAGCCCCAACTTACGGCCATCCGAGGTAATCTTGAGCATATTGTCCTGGGACGGGTCAACGGTTCCGCTGTGTACCAGCGATGCGCGCTCCGAAAGAGCCTTGACCATTTCCTGCTGATGTTCGGTGGGCTGCGCCACGATGTTGTGGTATTCCACTTCCGGGGTAGGCAGATTCAGCTGGTCGGCAGTCTTAATGTCCGCCACTTCTTTGAACAGGTTCATCAGCTCCGGCAGATTAAAGAACTTGCTGAATCTCGTTCTTGCCCGGTAGCCGGTGCCTTCCGGTGCCAGTTCCAATGCTGTGACGGTCTCTCCAAATCGGGAAGCCCAGCAGTCGAAGTGGGTCATGTTCAGTTCTTGCAGGCGTTCATACTGAAGGTAACGCTGCATGGTGTAAAGCTCGGTCATGGAGTTGCTGACCGGTGTGCCGGTGGCAAAGATCACGCCACGGTTTCCCGTGATCTCATCCATATAGCGGCACTTGGCAAACATATCGGAGGATTTCTGCGCGTCCGATGTGGAAAGACCAGCCACATTCCGCATTTTTGTGTATAGAAACAGGTTTTTATAGTTGTGGGCCTCGTCCACAAACAAACGGTCCACACCCAGCTGCTCGAAGGTTACCACATCGTCTTTTCGCCCCTCGGCTTGCAGCTTTTCCAGTCTGGCTTCCAGAGACTTTCTGGTACGCTCCAGCTGCTTGACGGTAAAACGCTCGCCGCCACTGGCCTGTACCTCTGCAATCCCCTCAGTGATCTCGTCGATCTGCTCATAGAGAAGCCGTTCCTGACGCTCCCGGCTGATGGGGATACGCTCAAACTGGCTGTGTCCCATGATGATGGCGTCGTAGTCCCCGGTAGCGATACGGGCGCAGAACTTTTTGCGGTTATGGGTCTCAAAGTCCTTTTTGGTTGTGACTAAGATGTTGGCGGAAGGATAGAGGCGCAGAAACTCCGACGCCCACTGCTCGGTCAGATGGTTTGGAACCACAAAGAGAGATTTCTGGCACAAGCCCAGGCGTTTGGCTTCCATAGCAGCGGCCACCATCTCAAAAGTTTTGCCCGCGCCCACCTCATGTGCCAGCAGGGTATTACCGCCATACAGCACATGGGCGATGGCGCTTTTCTGGTGTTCCCGCAGGGTAATGGCTGGGTTCATGCCGCCAAAAGTGATATGGCTGCCATCATACTCACGGGGACGGGTAGAGTTCATTTCTTCGTTGTACTGGCGCACCAAAGTCTGGCGGCGCTCCGGGTCTTTCCAGATCCAGTCCTTAAAGGCTTCCCGGATAGCCTGCTGTTTTTGGGCAGCCAGGGTGGTCTCCTTGGCGTTCAGCACGCGGCGCTCTTTTCCGTCTGCGTCCTCTATGGTGTCATAGATACGGACATCTCGCAGGTTCAGGCTGTCCTCCAAAATCTTATAGGCATTGGCACGACTGGTCCCATAGGTGGTATAAGCTGCCACATCGTTGTAGGATACGGAAGATTTCCCCTTGATCTGCCATTCAGCGGTAAAGGACGAATAGTTGACCTCGATGCTGCGCTGGAGATAAAACGGAGTGTTGAAGGTCTCGTACATAAACTGCTGGATATATTTCTTGTCGATCCAGGTAGCGCCCAGACGCACCTCGATCTCCGACGCATCCAGGTCTTTGGGCTGGGCGGCGCTAAGAGCTTCCACATTGACTGCATAAACCGGGTCCTGCTGTACCGTCCGTTGCGCCTGACGCAGTTTGCGGCGTACATTGCCGGAAAGGTATTCATCAGCAGTCACATAATGGGGTGTGCCGTCTTTCTCCAACTGTCCCGGTACACGGAAGATCACGCCTTGCAGCTCTCCGGCCAGTTCTTCTTTTGTTTTTCCGGTAAGCTGGCTCATATAGTCCATATCCACGCAGGCTTTTTCCGAGATGGACACCGCCAGTGCTTCACTTGCCGTATCCACCACAGCCACCGCCTGATGGGGCTTGATGGTCCGTTTGGTGAACATATCCGCCTTGCGCTCCAGCTTTCCGTCCTCGTCGATGACTTCCAGCGCACAGAGCAGGTAATAGGAAGAATCGTCTGCATAGGCCAGACGGTTTGCACGGTCATTGATGAGACCGTATTTGGCAGAAAAGCTGTCATAGAGGCTGTTCAGTTCCGCCTGCTTCTCCCGAATGGTGCTGTCAGGAACCGCTGCATCCATCTGAAAGTCGATCAGTTCCTGCACACAATCACGCAGTCTCACAAGACCTTTCACGCGGGCTTCTGCGGTGGCGTTGAGGTCAGGGCGCACCATACGGCTGTTTTCCCGGTAGTACACCTGCCCGTCTACAATGGCATAGGAATAGTTCTTCACATTGGGGTCGGCAGGAATGGAGGTGTCAATAGCTTCGCCTTCGCCCAGCTCCGGCAGCTCTGCCTCCTGATAAGTGCCATGAATGTACTTCACAGCATCATGCAGCTGGTCGGAAAGCTCCAGTCCCTCGATGGGGTTCACGGTGTAGTCCATACCATGAGCAGTGCTTACCGGCTCCTGTCTGCCCAGCACCATTTCCGGGTGGTCGATAAAATACCGGTTGATGGCAAACCCGTCCTCCGTCTGTCCGGTCTGGGTCCATTCCGGCACAATGTCCAGCGGGCGGTCCCGCTTTTGGAGGAAAATGATGTCCGATACCACCTCGGCACCAGCATTCTTTTTGAACGCGTCATTAGGCAGACGGATAGCTCCCAGCAGCTCGGCACGCTGGGCAAGATAGCGGCGCACGGTGGAATCCTTGGCGTCCATGGTATAGCGGGAAGTCACAAAAGCCACCACACCGCCGGGACGCACCTGGTCCAGTGCTTTGGCGAAAAAGTAGTTGTGAATACTGAAATTCAGCTTGTTGTAGGCTTTGTCGTTGACCTGATACTGACCAAAAGGTACATTGCCGATGGCAAGGTCAAAGAAGTCACGCCTGTCGGTGGTCTCAAAGCCGCCTACTGTGATGTCCGCCTTGGGATAGAGCTGCTTTGCGATGCGCCCGGAAACAGGGTCCAGCTCCACGCCGTACAGACGGCTGTTTCGCATTTCCTCCGGCAGCATACCGAAGAAATTGCCCACACCCATAGATGGCTCCAGAATATTTCCAGTCTCAAATCCCATACGGCCCACCGCTTCATAGATGGCCTGAATGACCGTAGGGCTGGTGTAATGGGCGTTGAGGGTGGAGCTTCTGGCGGTGGCATATTCCTCCGGTGCCAGCAGTTCTTTTAGCTGGGCATACTCTAAAGCCCATGCCGGTTTCTCCGGGTCAAAAGCATCAGAGAGACCGCCCCAGCCCACATATCGAGAAAGAACCTCTTGCTGTTCGGGGCTTGCCTGCTGTCCGGCAGATTCCAGCTCTTTCAGCAAACGAATCGCATTGACATTTGCCTGGAACTTGGCTTTCGGACCGCCTTCGCCCAAATGCTCATCGGTAATGCGGAAGTTTTTTGCATTGCGGCGCAGGTTAGCCTTGTATTCCTCATAAGATGCTTCCTCGGCAGCTTTGGCATTGGGGAAGGTCTGCCACTGGCCATTGACCTGAATGGAAAACGGGTGTTCGTCCAACACTTCCTCAAAGGTTTTCTCCGGCTCCTCGATATGCAGCCGTTCCACCACATCATAAGGCAGATTGTTCTTGTCGCCCGGATAGACGGCCACGGTCTCGGAATGGAAAGTCGGGGATTCGGCAGCCGGTTCGGGGCGTTCCTGTCCAAAGCCATCCATCTGACGGGCATACATCCCGCGCAGCAAAGGCGCAACCTCATCCCAACGGAAATACAGCACAGCCAGACGCTTTTCCTCTGCGTCCAGGACTTCCAGCTCCATGCCCTGTGCCGTGGTACGGTAATCGGCAATATCGCCGGTCTCCAGATTCAGCGTCTCGATCTCACCGGAATAGGCTCTGCTCAGCCAGTAGGCGATCTCGCTGTTGCTCCTACCGGATTGCAGCAGCGTGGAAATCTGCTGTTTATCCGCTTCATCCATCAATCCATGGGCCAATACATCCCGCAGGTCCTGATCTGCCTTGTCCGGGTCAATGGGAAGAAACTCGGTATAGTAAGCATTGCGGCGGTCTGCCCGAAGCAACTGCTCGAACTGTTCTTTGCGCTCTGCCCGGTAGATGGGATATGCCATGCCGGTGGGCAGAAGCTGCACGGTGTCATCCCGCAGCTCGGTGATCTGATAGGCGTCATCCTCGATATACACGGTATCGCCCACAGCATAGACCGGGGCGGCAGGGTCATAGGAGGTTCTTTGCGGAGTTGGGCGGCGAACTGCATCATATTCCTCATCGGAAATGGAAACTTCGGAAGTCTGCTCTGTCTCGGCAGCTGCGATCTGCTCTGCATCCGACATCACCCGCTGGATAAACGGGTCATTGTCCAGTTTTTCCGGGTCTGCCACCTGACCGTTGACGATCCCTCTTTCCTCCAGGGCTTCCCGAATGGCGATGGGGTCGATGTTGTCAAAACGGTCCTGTTCTTCTTCGGTATAGAATCGGTCCTCCTGAATGAGCTGGGCAATCCGGCGCTGTACCTTCGGCCAGGGCAGCTGCGTTTCTTCCGGGCTGCCGGCACGAGTAATGAACAGGCTGTTGCTGTTACTGCCGCCGTATTCCTGAGCCAGCCATGCAGCGGTATCTTTCTCTCTTGCATGATCTTTCATATAGCGGACGACAGCGTGTTTACTCTCAATATTGCCGTTCCATGCACAAAGGGCAGTATCAATATCTTCCTGAGAAAGAGGGCGCAGAAGCTCATGGAGCTTTGGATAGGTTTCGTCGATTACTTCCCGGTGTAGACGCTGGCGGAACTCCGGTATATCAGAATAAAGGCGGATCAGCTCCATATCCTTAGAACCAAGGACCACACGGCGCACAGCAGCATTGCCCTCGATGACAGCATTTTCACGGTCAGAATGACCGCAGGCATTACGATATGCGGCATCCTCGGAAATGGCGGCAGTCACCACAGGCTTATATTGCTCAAACTGCTCCCTAAGGGTAGGGGCTGCGGTTGCTTCTGTATCCCGGAATACTCTGTTCCCGTCCGCACCAAACTCCGCTTCCTGAGCGTTGATGTGCTGTTCCGCTTCATGGTCGATAGAGGGCATGGAATATTCCTGACGCTCCTTGCCGCCCTCCGGTACAGCAGAAATGGTCACATCATGTTTATCACGCAGCTGTTCCACCATCTGCTCCAGCTGATTTGCCGGAAATCCACACATTTCCACACGGCCACCGCTCGGAATTGCACGGGTAGTGAGATTTATATTCAGTTCCGCAGCAGCTTCTTTGGCATCCTCACCGTACAGCTCAAAGAAATCGCCCATCTGATACAGAACCATATCATCCGGGTGGCGCTCCTTGACACCGTTATATTCCCACACGGCAGAATCTGGCTGCTGGGCTTGGATGGCATCTTCTTCGGCCAGTTCCTTTTCAGCCTGGATTTTGTCATACTGCGACTGTTCCTGTTCGGTAAGATAGCGGCCTTTCTGAACAAGAGAGGTAATGCGCTTGGCAACATTTTCCCAGTTCAAGTGAACATCCGGGCAGTCCTGCTTTTTATAGTGCAGTCCTTTTCCGTCGTGGTCTTCGCCGCTGTGTGTTGCGCCAGACAGGGCATGAGAGCGTCCGCCAATGCCATACTCGTCTTTGAGGAATCTCACTTTTTCCTTATCCGTATGGTTTTCCATGAAGAACGCATAGATACGGCCTTTTCCTCCGGCAAAACTACTGCCGCCGGTCATGGCGGCGTCGATCTCATCCTCGGTAATGAAGTGCTGGACAGTTGGCACTTGGGAAAGGTCTGAAGAAAAGGTCCTGCGTGGCAGGTCAAGGTCTTTCAGGTTCTCCCAGATCTCCCTTGGCCTATGATAGTGAAAACGCAACAGGTCACGGTCCTGCTGATAGGCGGTCCAGAAAACAGCGTATTCTTCCTTGAGAGTCTGGCGAAAAGTCGGTTCACTCAGCTGCTCCGTCAGGCGGTGGGTCTCCTCCGGGAACCCATTGCCTTTGATCTCTGACAGGCAGGACAAATATCCGGCTTCTCTGGCGTCCTCACTGAGATCGTGATATAGGTTCCAGAACTTTGTGGCAAGGAGGGAGCGTTCATAGCCTGCCGCTTCCGCAAGCTCCACATTGGAGGCAAACTGGCCGCTTTCCAAAAGCTCCCCGATACGCTCTGCGGCATTCTCCCAGGAAATGACCTGGGCAGACCTGTCATAACGGACAGACTTCCCGTGGGAAAGATGGATACCATCCTCGGCATACCATGCGCTCACGCTGCCAAGGCCGTTGCCGCCGTGGTACAGCGTTTTCAGTATCTCGGCAATCTCAGCAATCGTTTTCTGCTTTTCAAAGGCTGCAACCACACGCTCTCTCTGGCGGTCTGTATTGCCGCCCAAACGCAGCACATGGTCAATATCATTTTGGGCAAAAGAAAAAGCAGAGGATGTATGCGCTACATTCTCTGCTTCATCTATGGATTGGATCTGTTCCGCTTCGGAGAGGAATAGGTTTAGGGTCAGCTGTTGATAAGCTCCGCCATCAGGATTTCCTCTGCCTGGGCTTTGCAGGTGTTCATCAACCCCACCCACTTCATGGGATCGCTGGCTTTCAGTTCCTCGGTGGCTCCCGCTTCCTTCGCCAGCTGGGGCATCATCTGCTCCAGTCTGTTCTGGGCGGTCTCGTCGATTTCCAGAAGGTGCGGGTACAGCTTCTCGCTCAGCAACATCTGGTTGTAGAGGATGGGACGGTGTTCTTTCAGGTAGGCTTTCCTCATCCTTCCGTACTTGCCCAGGGGTTTCTCCGGCTGCTGGCTCAGCTTCAGGTCGGGAATCAGATAGTCTCCGTTCTGGATGTAGGTCATGGGATTGTTCATCTTGCTTGCTCCTTTCTTCTTGGGTGGCTTCGCGCTCTGCATTTCGGACGGTAACGCCGATCTGCCGCAGCACCTGCTGGTTGATCTGGCTGACCGCTGTTCCCAGCGCCCCGATGGTGGACGGGGTGTTGAAATCAAAGATCGCCATGAAATCTTCGTGGTCGAAGTAGCGTTCCGGCTCCAGTCCGCAGCGGGACATCAAAGCGTAAGTGATGCTGACGGTGGCGGCTGCCTTGAACTGTACTCCGATGTTATACTCATCATATTCCTCCAAAAAGGAACCGTCAACGATATAGAAGAAGTCCTGCTGATGCTCCGTCCAGTATTCCTCGGCCAGTTTTCCGGCTACCTCGGTGAGCTGTCCGGCAAGGTCATCACCGGAAACATCATAGGTGCGCTCCAGCATGGTCTGCACGGAATCCAGATGGCGCCCCTCCAACTGCCACAGCCAGGGAGTGCGGGAATGTTCACGGGTCCCGGTGTCGGAAATATCAAAGACATAGCGCAGGCGGGGTCTATCCCCGGAATCGTCCACCAGAGCGATCCCCTTGGAACCGCGCCTTACATACCGGCCCATCTTTTCGTTCCACAAATCGTACTCTGCACAGGCGGTAGCGTCCGGCCGCTGGGCATAGATCATCAGCTGCTCATGGAACGGGTACTTGTAAAGGCGGGAAGCAGTAGTGAGAAACCCTGCCCATTCCTGCCAGCTCCCCGTGAGCTGTGTTGCCACCTTGTCCGCCATCTGTGCATAAAGTTCAGCTTTGGTTGGCATGGTATTCTGTCCTCCTTTCGGTTTTTGGGTAAAAGAAAAGCAGGAAACCTAAAAGATTTCCTGCTGGGTGAAACTGTGAATATTAAATTATTATTGGTTATACAAATTAGAATTTTTAGAAATCACAATAAAATTATTCTGATAGCCCTTCAAGAATTGAAATATCATGCACATCTTTATCTCTTAATTCATAACCTGAATGAAAAACTTTTTGCCCTTTTAATGATATACACGGAATTTTTTTCCCTTCAAAAAAGGCAGAACTAAAGTAGTCTTTTTCAAACTCGTACCAGCCACCCTCTAAATCAGCTTGTTTTGAAGTTCCATCTTCATTCAAAACAAATGGATGAATATCCAAATAACCCAATTCATCACTATATAGTTCTATCCTGACTGGTCTCCAGTCCGTATCAATTTTATACCCTAAATTCAATAGCACATCTAATAATCTATCCATATATTTAGCATCAAAATTTATATCTATATCTCTATGACTTCTTGTTTGTTTGCCTGCTAAAATATCTACACCCCATCCACCATCCAACCAATATGTAATTCCCGTCTTTTCTAACAATTCTATTACTTTGTATAAATCTTCTTTTGTTGTTATTTCTTTTCTATTCATGTAAAATTCCCTCCACAACTTCCAAGTTATCAAATCTGAAAACTGGAAATATCCATTTTATACTTTCTCCCATTCAAGTTCAAATTTATCGTTGCTCTCATTATACTTCTTCCATCTCTCTAAGTATAGTGGGCTATTGTTAAAAAGTGAGAGAAACTGTTTATCCGTCAGATAATTCCTCTCACTATGTCATCCCAACACGATAAATTTACTGATTTAATATCTCTGCAATCGTGTTTGGTGCATATTTATTGAGTTCATGTCCTGCATTTGGAACGATGTGCAAAGTAGCTTGGGGTAGCAATTCTTTTAGCCTTTTAGAAGCCTTTAGATTGGCAGTATCCTTTTTGCCACACAAAATTGTCACTGGACAACGAATATTGTTTAATTGCGAAGTAAAATCCAATGACCGCATAGAGTGAGCCAATTTTATGGTGCTGCTTTTTGATAATCCCATACTTTCAAAAGCCTTGTTTGGCATACAACGGAAGATAAGATTTTGAAAATCTATCAGTAAACTTGGAACTTTATATTGTGCGCCAATCAAAACCATCGAAGCCACTTTTTCTTCATGCCGAATAGCAAAATCAATCGCAAGAAGCGCACCTAACGAAAGACCGCAGATACGAAGCGGCTCTTTTACTTCTGAATACCGCTGTTCTAAATCGCCCAAAATCTTCAAATATGATATTTCATCTTCTGTTGAAGAAAAAAGTTCTGGGCAATCGACATCGGAAATTGATAGTTGTTGGACTACTTCTTTCCAGTCCTGTGCAGTTTGTCCCAACCCATGTAAAAGAACCGTTTTCATTAAACACCTCCTAAGTTCAAAATAATCATCAATGCACAAGTGTTCATAACAAAATTTAACATTGTGTTGAGAACTTTATTTTGAAAAACATCAAGGGCTTAACGCCCCCGATGTTTTTCCTTTTTCTTTTGCTGTTTTAATTCAAATAGTCTCTTTTCTTCTGCCACTTTTTCTTCTCTACTTTTAGCTTTACGCTGCTGTTTGCATTGTTCATGTTGTAGTTGTAGCGCCTGCTGAGATTTTGTTCCAATTCCTTTGGCAGACATTGACTTGTGAATTTCACGCTGAAGTTTCTTCGGATTTTTAGTTTGTTCTTTTATGACGGTTTCTATCGCCGGGCTAAACCGTAAACCGTTATAATTCTTCAAAACAAACTCATAAATCTCATAGTCCTTTGGCTCTGCTCCAAATGTTACTTTGGAAACTGAAAGCTTACCATTTTCAATTCGTTCAAAAACACCTACCCAAAATGGTTCTTCAAAAAACACTGTCAGTTTGCCTATACTTGTACTCATGACAATCCCTCCTTAATGATTGCTATGAGCAAAGAATGGACAACCCGGAGGGGCAGGTTACTTACCCTGATAAACAGGACGGCCGGGCTACCTACCGGCTCTGGCATATATCGTTATATGCGTTGCGTTTTTATCTTTGCTTTTATAATCAACCTTATCCACAAGGCTAATAAGGTTATTATACTTTATTCATCCCTCTAAGTATAGTGGGATTTTGTAAAGAATTGTGAGAAATCGCTTATCCTCCATACAATTTCTCTCACTATATTTTTGCACGATAAATTTACTGGTCAAAATCCGGGTACAGCTCCAGCTGGGAAAAGCCCTCATCGGTCATCGCACAGAGCTTTGTAAGGGCGCTGTCGGTCAGCTCCCTCAGTTCCGCTTCCTCCGGTGATAGCTCGCCGCGCATCTCACGCAGGCTGTTGATCAATCCGGTGCGGCTGCCGGTATTGTAAATGCACATCAGGTTCATTTCCTCAAAAGTAAAGTTTCCCATATCAAATCTCCCTTTCCGCACTCTTTTTGGGTGCTGTCTTTTTGTGTTCTGCTTTGGGCTGGCTTTTCAGCTGGTCCACAACGGATTTCTTCTTTTCCCGTTCCTCCCGATGAACGGCGTCAGCCAAGTCCATCAGGGAAATGGGCTGACCGCTTCGGGCCTGCTGTTCCAGCTCTGCCACCGTAGGCTCTTTTGTGCCATTGTTGATGATACCGTCGATCATGCTGTAATCGTCCTCCACGGCCATCTCCGCATTTTTCAGCGGATTTTGCGGCAAGAATCCAGGGATCTGGGTAAAACCAACGCTGTCACAGTAATGACAGGATACCTTACCGTCCTGCTTGATCGCAACGATGTCGCTGACGCTCATGGAGGGACTGTGAAAGTCCACGGGTTTTTCCAGATTGAATTGCTGATAGAGTTTTTCCAGCTGCTCCGGTACAGTGCCAGACTCACTCAGCGGAGCGGTGTAGATTAGGTCATAATTGCTGCGGTCTATGGAAATATCATGGGACTTTAGCCAGTTCAGATTCATAAAGCGCACATTCTGCGGATCATCACGGCTCACCTGATAGATGGCAAAGCAATCTCTATTCTGGGAGAGAAATGCCTGTTCTCGTTCCTGCTGATGTTCCTGACGCTCCATGACCTTTTCATGGAACTGAGGGCTTTTCTCCCATTCCTCACGGTCCACACCGCAAAGACCGCCATGCTCCATGATCTCCTGTGGGTCAAACACCATGCTCTCCGTATTATCCTCATGCAGCACATAGACAGTCAAACCGGCGGCATCCAGTTCCAGCGCCCGTTCTCTGGTAACAGGGAGCATCCCATCATAGGAGTATCCGTATTCCTGCATATCCGGTGTGGATACCTGCTCATCCGGCATGGGGTATTCATCCAGTGCCTGCTCCTGTGCCTCCGGCAGCTGGGAAGAAGCAGTCATCTGACGGACCTCTGCCTGCATCTGCTGATAGGCAGCTTCCTGCAAGGTCTCGATCATGAACAACGGTGCGTATTTTACCGAGTCTTTGCCCAAATCGTTGTCATCACAAATCTGGAGAACTGCCTTCATACGGGAAAGCTCCGGCATATCCAGCTGACCGCCATCCATCTCTTTCATGGACGCAGCATCGTAAAGGGTATAGTCCCAGCCGCTGTCACAGGGCTGGATATGAAGATAGGTGGCATCGTCGATCAGAAACAAAGCCTCCTGCTGGTTGGCGTCCGCCCCCAGCACTTCCATTTCCGGCATTGCCGCAGCCAGTTCCTTTACCGCTTTTTGCACCAGAGGATTATCACGGTAATAGTCGATTGCCTGAATGGTGTCCAGGTCAATGGTCTGCCCGGTCAAAATCGGAAATGGTCCTTCATAGTCGCTTCCATCTTTCAGCTCAAAACCAATTCCTTTGATCCCGTTCATTCGCTCTGCCGGAATCTCCTGATAAATGCGGACAGCTTCCTCCAAAGACAGGTTATCGTGGTATTCTCCGAGGTTTGGAAACTCCATGCACTCTACTACATAGTAGGTTAGATTGGCAGTCGGCTGCTCTATCGGGGCGGTTTCCGGCTCTGCTTTTGTATTGGGGTCAATTCCACGCTCTTTGCAGATTTCCTTATAGTGGCGCTCAATATCAGAGATCAAAGTGCCGGAGGTCTTGTTGATGGTCTCCAAACTGGCTCTCAGCTCTTTCAGCTCTTTGCCCTGGCTCCAGCTTGCAATATAGCCGAAGCTGTTTTCTCCGGTCTCGATGCCAAAATACTTGCAGACCGCATAGGAGATACTTTCAGCCTCCACTTCCTCCGTGTGGCGATTTTTGATTGCCTGTTTTTCTGCGGTTGGATCTTTCTCAACTGCAAGACGCCATTCAAACTGATTTTCGTCCACATAGCGCCAATCCATATCAGAAGCAAACTGTTCAGCTTCTCTTTCTGTGGCAAAATCCAGCTTGAAATCATGCTTGGTTCCATCTTCACTCTCCAGCACAACCTTCCATGACGGTAGCATTTCATATTTTTTAGGATCATGGAGCTTGCTGTGGGCAATCTCGTGTACTGTGGCCGAAACCGTCTGCACCTCACTCATACCCTGACGAATGGCGATTTTCTGATGATCGGCAGAAAAATAGCCGTCCGTATCGGCGGCCATTGCTTCAAAAGTGATTGGCACCGGCGCACTACGGCACAGGGCCTCCATGAATGCCTCATAATTGAGTACATTTCCGGAAAGGGAGGAAGCAAGCTCCGGCAAAGGTTTCCCATCAGTCTGGCTCACATCAAAGACCTTGACCGGGCGGAACATGGGGATCTCGATTTCTTTTTCCTCTGTGACGATCTTTCCGTCTTTATCCAAAATCGGAGCCTTGGTATCCGGGTCCAGTTTCTGCTCCTCGATTTTCTTCTTATACGGTGTGGGGGCGATGATGGTAATGCCATGCTCGCCCTTTTTTACATGACGCTCAAACTGGTCTTTCCACTTATTGTATCCGGCTACCAAAGTGGCGTCCGGCTTCTGCATATAGATGAGCATGGTGTTGTTTACCGAATAGCGGTGGAAGCGGGACATGACGGACAGATAGCGCATATACCTTTCGCTCTCGAACAGTTCCTTGATACCCTGCTCGATGCCATCTGTGATTTCCCTTATCCGCTCTCGGTTGGTGGGTTTGTTCTCATCCATGATTTTCAATCTCCTTTCCAAGTGTGTGATTTCTGCTGTGTGTTCTGCAATCCATGCCTTTTGTTCTTCTTCACTTTCATAAAGAAAAAGGTCCAGCAGGTACTCTACATAGGTTTTCTTCTGGATTGCTTCCACAAAGCGGGGGTGCGGTTCTTCCTCCGGTGTCCGGGGCGAATTGTCGGCCTCCCATTTTTTCAGCAGATAGTAGTAATCGGACAGTATGCGATAACACCGTTGTCGGTCCTCCCGAAACTTCTGTGCCTCGGTTTTCTGCCGGACATACCTCCTGCGGGGAAGGGCCTGACTGTCATAGATCAGGCCAAAGTCCTGTGCCAGTTTCTCCGCCGCTTCTTTTGGGGAGAGGTCAAAGAGCTTTGCGGTAAAGTCGATCACATCC
>ENA-OPRK01000693-OPRK01000693.1-human-gut-metagenome-genome-assembly--contig:-NODE-693-length-17418-cov-3.179865_pt1 | contig 17418 bp, 20 predicted proteins | sample MGYA00241793_ERZ501877 | MGnify/ENA primary metagenome ERZ501877 (study PRJEB25962, sample SAMEA1966253) | human gut metagenome | biome: human gut; feature: human-associated habitat; material: faeces... | reverse complement strand
GAGGAACTTCCTCTAAAAATATTATAGCATTTAGAGAAGTTCCTTACAACCAGAAAATGAAAGTGAGGAAAATAGAAATGCAGAATTTGAAAGTGATCGAATATAAAGGAATAAGAGTATTAACATCTAAGCAGATAGCAGAGGCATATGGAACAACATCCGATATCATAGGATATAATTATCGTTATAACAAAGAAAGATACATAGAGGGAAAACATTATATTATGCTTTTCGGACAAGCGTTGAGAGAGTTTAAATCAACCAACGTTGAAATTCAACGGTCGTTACCAAAGATAAGTAAACTCTATCTTTGGACAGAAAAAGGTGCATTACTCCATGCAAAGTCATTGAATACGGATAAAGCATGGAAGGTATATGATTACCTAGTTGATTTCTATTTCAGAGTAAAAGAGGGCGAGAAACTTCCAGTAGTGAGAGAAACAAAGTCAGTGTCAATAGAAAAACAGGATGCAAAAGAGACTTTCGATATTGCTCCATATTTCATATCTGTAGTAGAGAAAGTTCCTATTGAAGCATTAGATGCTATGGAGAAAAGTTTTAGGAAAAGTAACAGTAAGACTGTTAAATTGGCTACACTTTCTATTTTAGCAGAAAAGATGAAACGTAATATTGAATAACTAAATACAGTAATCAGAGCATCTATCAGAAATGGTAGGTGCTCTTTTTATAAATCAAACCAGGAAAGGGGTGAGACAAGGAAAAACATAACAAACTGGAGAATGCAGCCTGTTCAGGCAGAGAACAAAACACTTCTGTACATTTATGATGATGTGACAGAATATGGAGAATTTGACTGGAACGCATGGGAATATAAGGACTCGGAGACTTCTGCAAAATATTTTGCAGAGAAACTGAGTGAAATTCCAGAAGGACAGACAATTGAGCTGCATATCAACTCAAATGGCGGATCTGTAAAAGAGGGCGTTGCTATTTACAATTTACTGAAGCAAAAACAAAACCAGAAAGTCGGGATTGTGGATGGCGTAGCACACAGTGTTGCGTTTTTGATTCTACAGGCGTGTGACACAAGAAAAATGTGCTTAGGCACAACGGCACTGATACACAATATGTGGATGTATTGCTCGGGCAATGCAACACAACTGAGAAAATATGCCGATGATCTGGATGACATGATGGAAGCAAACCGGCAAGTTTTTCTGGAAAGGGCGAAGATTGAGGAAAGTGAGTTGATTGAGTTAATGGAAAATGAGACTTACCTCACTCCGGAAAAGGCGCTGGAATATGGACTCATTGATGAGATTATGGGAAAGACAGCAGAACCGGTCAATACAGAAGAGATTCTGGAGAAGCTGTCCGATATGCAAAGACAGTTAAATAGTCAGGAGAGCTTCCGGCAGCAGATTGCAGCAATGCAGAAACCACAGGAAGACAAGAAACCAAGAAAAAACAATGTATTAAATCTTTTTAGAGGAGGCATGATTTAAGGAAAAATTTAGATGTATTAGAAATGGAAAAAACAGCAATCGTACAGAAGATGAATGAGGCAATCACAGCCGGAGATGCAGAGCAGTTCCAGGCAGCGTTTGTGGAGCTGTGCGATAAGATTCAGGAAAGTGTCATAGAACAGGCACGGGGAATCGTAGAAGAAGCAGATCAGAGAATTCTGTCTGAGCGCGGCGTAAGACAGCTGACATCCAAAGAAAAAGAATATTATCAGAAACTGGCAGAAGCCATGAAAGCACCGAATCCGAAACAGGCAGTAGAAAATCTGGATGTGGTAATGCCATATACCGTAATTGACAAAGTATTCGAAGATTTGAAAACAGATCATCCGCTGTTGTCCAAAATCCAGTTTACATCCGTAACAGGGTTGACACGAATGATGATGAATACGAATGGATATCAGAAAGCAGCATGGGGAAAACTTTGCGCAGAGATCATCCAGGAGCTGACATCCGGATTTAAAGAGGTAGATGTGACACTGAGCAAACTGTCAGCATTTCTTCCGGTGTGTAAAGCAATGTTGGATCTGGGGCCAGAATGGTTGGATGCTTATGTGAGACAGGTTCTGTATGAAGCGCTTGCAAATGGATTGGAAGACGGTATCATCAATGGAACTGGAAAAGACATGCCAATCGGTATGACAAAACAGGTGGGAGACTCTGTTACGATCAAGGGTGGAGTATATCCAGATAAAAAAGCAGTAAAGGTTACAAAGTTTAATGATGTGCAGCTTGGAAAATTGGCATCTGTTCTGGCAATCAATGAAAAAGGACAGGCAAGAACCGTAGACACACTGATTCTGGTGGTAAATCCGTCAGATTATTTCAGTAAAGTCCTGTCGGCAACACAGAGACCGGCGCCGGGCGGTGGATATGTAAGTACACTGCCATTCCCAATCGATGTGATCCAGTCTCCGGCGGTAGGAGTCGGAAAGGCTGTATTTGGTATGGCAAAGCTTTACCTCATGGGAGCTGGAATCGAAAATAACGGAAGAATCTTGTATTCAGATGATTACAGATTCCTGGAAGATGAGAGGGTTTACCTGATCAAAATGTATGGTCATGGATTTGCAGTAGATGATAATGCCTTCATGCTTTTGGACATCAGTGATCTACAGCCAGCGCATTATGAAGTGGAAGTTGTTCCAAGTGTAGAAAATGTGGAAAATGCAAATCTTGCAGATTTCAAGGTAGGGGGACATACACTGACACCGGAGTTCGCAGAAGGAACATTGACATATACTTTGACAACAACAGACGCATCAAACACGGTGCAGGCGGTAATCGCAGACAGCACTGCAGAACTGGAATTGACATACAATGACAAACCGATTGCAAACGGCAGCAGAGTTACATGGGCTTCCGGCGCAGGAAATGTAGTAAAAGCAAAAGTGACAGATGGAAAGACAACCAAGACATATCAGGTGACGGTAACGAAGAATGAGGGATAATCATGAGTGATCTTTTAGAAGATGTGAAGAATTTTCTGGATATTACATGGGATATGGATATCAGGGAGCGTAAAAAGCTCTCTGGTATCGTAGAGAGAGGAAAAGCGTACCTTGAGGGCAAAATAGGATTTTGTGATTTTGAAAGCGAAACACAAGAAAAAGAGCTACTCTTAAATTACTGCATGTATGCAAGAGCCGGTCAGGTAGATGAGTTTATTCAAAATTATAAATCAGAAATCATATCACTGCAGATGCGCAGTTTCCGAAGAAAAGCGGGTGGATGCAATGCCGAGACGTAAGGATACAAAGTTTATCACATTTAACGATGGATCACTGGATATATGCAGAGTAAAAGGGCGGAAGATTGTAGAGACCAGGCAAGCTGGAATTCGATTCGGATTTCGTACAGTTGGAATCAAACGGTTCTATGAGGCAAAGGTATTATCCAATCAGATTGACGAAGTAGTTGCAATTCTGCCGGTAGAAGACATTTCTACGATGGACATCTGCATAATCGGAGAAAAGCAGTACAAGATCATACAGATTCAGAATAAATACGATGCAACGCCACCTTGTTTACTGCTTTCTTTGGAAAGAGTAGTAACGACTTATGAGGATGTGAGAAACCATGCCGAAAATTAATATTGATCAGTTAGCAATCGAAGTCATGCAGGAGTTAGATGCGTATCGTGAGGATGTACAGGAAGCAGTGGAAAAGGCAGTAAAAGAGACGGCGAAGCAGACAGCTGCGGAATTACGTTCCATATCACCGGAAGGAGATACCGGTGAATATGCAAAGCACTGGAGCTATAAACGAGACAAAAATTTGAGTGGAAGGCACCGCTATGATATGGTGGTGTATTCCAAAAAGCCGGAATACCGGATTACACATTTGCTGGAAAAAGGACACGCAAAGAGGAATGGTGGAAGAGTGGACGGGATCCCGCATATCAAAATTGCAGAAAAGCACGCAAAGGAAATTCTACAGGAAAGGATAGAACGATATTTATGACAAAGGAGAGGATAGAAGCAATTCTGGATGTACTGGAAATTGAATATCGGTATCATCATTTCGAAGAACGTGAGGCGGTGAATCCTCCTTTTATTTGCTGGTTGATTCCGGAAACGAGAAATTTCTCCGCAGATGGGAAGGTATATTTTAAATCAAACAAAGTTGATATTGAACTGTATACAGATGAAAAGGACTTTGAACTGGAAGAACGTGTAGAAGCGGCACTTGATGCAGCAGATCTCTTCTGGCAGAAAAGTGAACAGTATATTAAATCAGAAAATATGTATGAAGTATTATATGAAGTGGAGGGCTAAGTAAGGAAAGAAAGACAGGCAACAAAAAAGGATAAAGTCAAATTTAATATCCATAATGCGCATGTTGCGCTTTTGCAGGAAAGTGACACGGGAGAAATTACATTTGATACACCGTTTGCGGTACCTGGCTCCGTATCGCTTTCACTGGAAGCACAGGGAGAACTGACACCGTTTTATGCGGATGGAATCAAGTATTATGTTTCTTCTTCCAATAGCGGATATGAGGGAGACTGGGAAATGGCGCTGATCACGGATGAGTTCCGGGAAAAGATTTTAAGTGAATACATTGACAAGAACAAAGTCATGCTGGAGGAAGCGACTGCAAAAGTAAAACGGTTTGCGCTGGGATTTGAAATTGACGGCGATGTGAGGGGAACACGGTTCTGGTTCTATTGCTGTACCTCTACACGTCCTACAACAGAATCCAGCACAACAGAGGACGCGATTGAACCTACAACTGACACTGTCACAGTTTCTGCATCCGCTGTACAGCTTGGAACAGCTAAGAAAATGGCAGTTCGGGCAAAGACAACAGCAGATACAACAGATGACTTATACGAAAAATGGTTTGATAAGGTGTACATTCCAGATCAGGAAGTTGCAGCATAAAAGGAGAACAGGATGAGAAAGACGATCACAATCAATGGAACAGAATATAAATTCAAAAGTTCTGCCGCAATCCCCCGGATTTATCGACTGAAATTTGGGAGAGATATTTTTGTAGATATGCAGAAAATTGAAAAGCAGATCAAGATCCAGGAAAAACTCAAAGACGAGATGCAGAAAAAATGCGCAAAAGAAGGTACAGAATTTGATGAAAGTAAGTTTGAAAGCGGAATCCCGATCGAATCACTGGAAATGTTTGAAAACATTGCGTTTCTGATGCATAAACATGGCGATCCTGACCAGCCGGACGATATCAACGAGTGGTTGGATCAGTTCGAGACATTTGATATCTATGAGATTCTGCCGGAAATCATGGAAATGTGGAAATCAGAAAATAAACAGATGTCAGTTCCAAAAAAAAAGAGAGGGAAATAGACCGTGAGGTCAATACCGCATTGTTTATGCTTCGATGTGCACAATGCGGTATTTCTATTTCTGATTTAGACCTGTTAAGCATTGGAATGATCAACGATATGTTTATCGAAATGAAGAATGATGAGTATGATTATCCGAAAATTGCAACACAGGCGGATATTGATGCACTGTAAAGGAGGGATGTAAGGGCAGGGAGCAGAATAAAAGGAATTACCATAGAGATTGGCGGCGATACTTCCAAGTTGGAAAAGGCACTGTCCGGTGTTGACAAAAAACTATACGGTGTAGAACAGTCATTAAAAGATGTCAATAAATTGCTGAAGCTGGATCCCACGAATACGGAATTGCTGAATCAGAAGCAGAAGTTGCTGCAGCAGTCGATCGGTGAAACGAAAAATAGGCTGGAAACTTTAAAACAGGCAAGTGAACAAGCAGCAAAAACCGCCGGAAATTATGATGCTTGGAAAGAGGCGTATACTCCGATTCAAGAGGAGATTGTAAAGACCAACGAAAAAATGGACAAGCTCAAAAAGAGCATGAAGTCTATGGAAGAAAGTGGTCAGATTGATACGGAAGAGTACAAAAAACTGCAGACAGAGGTAGACCAATCGTCTGATAAACTGAAAGAACTGAAAGCACAGAAAAAGCAAGTAGATGATGAATTTGGACAGCCGATCAGTCCAGAAGGATTCGATTCTCTTCAAAGAGAGATTGTTGAGACAGAACAGAAACTGAAATCACTAAAAGAGACTACAGGAAGTGCAAGTGCGAATCTTGCAAAAGTATCTGCGGTATCCGGAGAGTTTGGAAATAAGGTCAAAGGAGTGGGACAATCCTTGCTGCCAGTAACGGGGGCACTGACCGGTGTAGGGGTGGCATCCACTGTTATGGCAAATAATTTCAACGATGCAATGAGTCAGGCGGCGGGAGCACTTGATAAGCCCATGTCTGAAATGGAAGATCTAAGACAGCTTGCAATCCAGACCGGACAGGATACAGTCTTTTCTGCAACTGATGCAGGAAATGCGATCACAGAACTGGCAAAAGGTGGTTTGACAGAAGCCGACATTAAAGCAGGGGCATTAAAAACTACAATGGACCTTGCGGCATCTTCCGGGATGGATCTTGGAGAGGCAGCAAATGTTGTTGTACAGGCAATGGGAGCGTTTGGTCTATCTGCGAATGAGTCTGCAGAAGCGGCAAACGCTTTGGCCGGGGCAGCAGCTGCATCTTCTACGGATGTAGAACCTCTCACACAGGCACTGGCACAGTGTTCTGCTGGAGCAAAAAACGCTGGATGGTCTATACAGGAAACAACAGCGGTTTTGGCTCGTTTTGCAGATGCCGGAATCGAGGGAAGCGATGCCGGAACATCTTTAAAAACCATGCTCCAGAGGCTGGCGGCACCAACATCGGAAGCAGCAGCAACAAAAATAGAAACATTGGGCATTAAAACGAGAGATGCCAGTGGAAATCTTCTGGGAGCTGCTGAAATGGCTCAAGAATTGCAAGACAAACTGGGTGGATTGGATGCTGCTTCGAGGGATGCAGCATTATCAGCAATCTTCGGGTCCGATGCAATGCGTGCTGCTACTGTGATGATGGATAGCGGGACTGAGGGGCTTCAAAAATATATCGATGCGGCAAATGATCAGGAGGCAGCACAAAGGCAGGCAAATTCTCAGATGAGTGATGGATCAAGAGCAATCGAGGAATTAAAAGGATCTCTGGAAACCGCAGCGATTCAGATTGGAGATACACTGGCACCAATTGTCCAGAAGGTAGCAGAACTTATTACCGCACTTGTCAATAAATTTTCAGCACTACCGGAAGGCGTGCAACAGGTGATTGTAGTAGTCGGAATTCTGGTTGCAGCATTAGGTCCACTACTGATGGTAATCGGCCAGATATCACTGGGGATATCTGCGGTAGCAGGTACGCTGTCGAAATTATCCGGAATTGGAGGAGTGGTGACAAATCTGATTGGTGGAATTAAAACGGCAGTAACGGGGTTACTTGGAATAATAACGGCACATCCTGTAATTGCGGCTATAACGGCAATCATAGTGATATTGGTTGCTTTATACAATAAATTCGAATGGTTCCGTGATGGTGTGAACGGGATTTTAAAGGCAATCAAAGACGGATTTTTTGTAGCATGGGATGGAATTGTAGAATTTTTTACAGAAACGATTCCCAATGCATGGAATGAGATGGTATCGTTCTTTCAAGGAATACCGGCATGGTGGAGTGGTATATGGGATAGTGTACAGGCAAAGTTTGAATCTGTATGGACAAGTATCATGGAAATTCCGATTATCAAAGAATTGATATCGATTATCAAAGATTCTTTCGAACGGCTAAAAGAAGATTTAGGCGGAATCTGGACTGGAATAAAAATGTTGGCTGAGAATACTTGGGAATTTATCAAAAATGCAACATTGGCTCCAGTTCTTCTTTTGATTGATCTTGTGACCGGAGATTTTAAAAGATTAAAATCCGATCTTGAGAATATTCTGAACAATATCAAAAATGCATTTACAAATATATGGACTGCAATTCAAAGCATTACGGAAAATTTCTGGGATGCGATAAAAACAGTAATCTTAACAAAAGTAGAGATGACAAATGAAATTGTATCTACATTGATGAATGCATTGAAAACACAGTTAGAAAATATTTGGAACAGCATACAAAATACAGCTGAAAGAATAGGAAGCAATATTCAGGAATCCATGTCGAATATATGGAACAATATTCAAAATACAATAAAAACTACGGTGGACAACGCGAGAAATTCTGCAATCAGTGGGTTTGAGGCATTGCGTGATGGAATCAAAAATACAATTCAGGAACTACCACAAATTGTAAGTAATATTTTTGACAAAATAGGATCTACGATTTCCGGGTGGATAGACAATGCGAAGGAGTGGGGTGCTGATTTCATCCACGGATTAACAGAAGGAATTTTATCCGGAGTAAATGGGATTATAGATGCAGTAAGAGGAATTGGAGACAAGATTCGTTCTTTCCTGCATTTTTCAAGACCAGATGAAGGTCCTTTGAGAGATTATGAAACATGGATGCCGGATTTTATCGATGGAATGGTAAAAGGAATCAATAAGAATGTGTACAAGGTTTCCAATGCGGTAAAAAGAGTTGCCAAGACGATGAGTGAGAGTATGTACGGAGGAACTCCAGCTCTGGCAAGTGCTACACAGACTAACATTGTTTTGAACAATAATGTCGGTGTGCAAATTGGAAATCAAAAGCTTGATTCTTATATTGTAGAAACAGCCAAAAAAGGATTTACATCTCAAGTACATCACACAAAAAGAGGAAAGGGGAGACGGTAAATGTATGAAATTATCAGAAACGGCCATACAAATACAGAAATAGGAATACTTGTACGAGAAAGACCGTCTATCCCTTCGGCAGAGTATAACTATACGGAATTGAACATACCGGGAAGAGATGGGAGCATATTCAAAGAAGATGGAACTGTGAGCGACATTACAATCACAGTTCCTTTTACATTTGCAGAAAATCCTCAAAGATGGCAGGAACGATTTCGGACTGCGAGAAGATGGCTTATGAGAAAAGATGATACAGAACTGATTTTAAGCGATGAACTGGAGTATTTCTATCACGTAAAACATACTAAGATCAATGCAGCAGAACGGCAAGTAAAAGAGGTCGGAGAGTTTGATGTAGAATTTACGTGTGAGGGATACCGATATCGAACAGATGGAAAAGCAGAATATACACCGGAAGAGGTGTTTTACAATCCATATGACAGATCAAGACCAGTCTATTTGATCACAGGTGAAGGTGAGTGCATCCTGCAGGTAAACGGAAGTCAAATGAAAGCGAATGTTGGCCAGAATCTGGTGATTGATACAGACAGGCTGATGGCATACAGAAAAGATGGAAAATTGATGAACACATCTGTGTATGGAGATTATGCAGAACTACATCTTTTACCGGGAGAGAATACCGTGTATATCTCAAGAGGATTTGATCTGAAAGTGATTCCGAACTGGAGGTGCTTATAAGGATAGAACTTTATAAACCAGAAAATACGGATTATGAACATAACGGTGATATGCCATTACTTCCGGAGAGCGCTTCTGTAAAAGCAATACTAAACGGAAGTTGGAAAGCGGAGATTCAGCACCCGATCGATGAAGAGGGACGTTGGAAGTGGATAGAAGAGGACGCAGTCGTAAAACTGGAGTCATTCAATGGAACACAGTTATTTCGGATCAAAAAGAAAGCAAAATCAGATGCTGGCGTGAGTGCAGAACTGGAACCGGTTTTTATGGATGCGATTGATGATTGTTTTCTGTTGGATATGCGTCCAACGGAAAAAAACGGGCAGCAGGCACTGGACATCATGACCGCACCAAATAAAAAGTACAGTGGAAAATCTAATATCAAAATAATATCAACAGCATATTACCAGACAAAGAACCTGATCGAAGCAATCTGCGGAGAAGAGGAGAACTCCTTCCTGAACAGATGGGGCGGTGAGGTTCTTTTTGATAATTATACGATCACCGTCAATGACCGAGTTGGAATCGATCATGGGGTGCAGGTTTTATACGGGAAAAACATTGCGGAAAACGGGCTGCAGGAAGAGATTGATACCAGCGAGGTCATTACAAGGATTGTACCAAAGGCATATAACGGATACATGATAGAGGGTAATGAACCGTGGGTGGACTCACCACTGCTTGATAAATATCCAACAATAAAATACGGAGTGATCACATTTGAAGATGTGAAGATGAAGGCCGATGCTGCGGAAGATGACGAAGAGAACGGAATCGTGATCTGCAATACACAGGAAGAACTGAACAATGCGTTAAAAGAAAAATGCGAGGAACAGTTTGAAGCTGGAATTGACAAGCCGAAGGTTACGATATCCGCTGATATGGTTATGCTGCATGATACGGAATTGTACGCGGATATCCGGGAACTGGAAGAAGTTTCTATCGGAGACACGGTACATTGTCGTCACAGCAAACTGGATATTGTAACAGATGCACGTGTCATAGAACTGGAATGGGATTGCATCAATGAAGAGGTTGCATCTGTTGTGTTGGGAGACTTTCAATATAATTTCATTGCGGATGTATCAAGTATGTCAAATCGGATAGAAAGTGCAATCCGACCGGATGGCACTGTGATAGGAGCACAGGTCAACGGCATCATAAACGGAGTGAAAGCACAGTTTCGGGCACAGTCCGACATCGCACAAAAACAGAAAGTACGCGCTGTTTTATTTGAAGATTTGAATCCGGAGTCGGAAACGTTTGGAGCAATGTGCCTTGGTACAATGGGGTTCGAGATTGCCAGTAAAAGAACTGCAGATGGAAGAGACTGGGACTGGTCCACCTTTGGAACAGGACAGGGATTCTTTGCTGATTTTATCACAGCAGGAACAATGCTGGCTGATCGGATCAGAGGTGGAACATTGGAAATCGGAGGATTTGACAATAATAGTGGCGTTGCAAGGGTGCTGGATGCAAGCGGGAAAGAAATAGTCAGACTGGATAAAGATGGAATTTACGCAGAAGGGAAATATATCTGCGATTCTTTGAGCGATAATCGGCGTGTGACAATAAAGGACGGAACAATATTATTTTCAAACAAAAATGATGAGGGCGTTCTTTGTATGACGTATGTTGGAAATGCATTGTTATTCACCGATGGAAACAAAGAAGACAGCAAAAGCTTACTAAGGATCACGAAGGATGCGGTTCTGTTAGATGCGGAAAACGTTGGACCCGGAGTTTATGGAAAGACTGGAACTGCAGTTTTTTCGAATGGGACAAATCTAAGGTTTGAAAAAGGATTTCTTGTAGGTGGAATTACGAAAGAGGGTGCTTTCTGATGTCATGGACGATAGGAAACTTTTATCTGACCACAGAGCAGATGCAGGGGAATGCAAGAGAAGTACTAAGTTTTTTTGAACAAAAAGGATGGTCGCTGAATGCTATTGCTGGGATATGCGGCAACATGCAAAGTGAATCGAACATCAATCCCGGAATCTGGCAAAGCCTGCAGGAGGGAAACTATAGTGGAGGTTTTGGACTGGTACAGTGGACACCGGCAACAAATTATACAAATTGGGCAGGTGCAAACGGATATGGGATTACGGATCCAAACGGTCAGCTTACATGGATAGATTCTGTTACAGTTTCTTTTGGTCAGTGGATTGCAACCGATGCATATCCGCTGTCGTTCGATCAGTTTAAGGTCAGCGGAGAATCACCGGAATATCTGGCATCTGCATTTTTGAAAAACTTTGAACGTGCAGGCGTAGAAGTGGAAGCCGAGAGGCGGCAGCAGGCAAGATATTGGTACAACTACCTGAGTCAATATGCAGGAGGATCTGAAAAAATAGAAGCTGCGGTAAACTGGGCGATTCAAATCGCAAATGATAACAGTCATGGATATGATCAGACAAACCGCTGGGGACCGGATTACGATTGCTCCTCGTTATTGATTCAGGCGTGGGAAAATGCCGGGGTTCCGGTAAAAAGCAATGGGGCAACCTACACCGGTAATATGCGGGAAATATTTTTAAATTGCGGTTTTACGGATGTGACAGGGCAGATAAATCTGGCAACAGGATCCGGTGTACAAAGAGGAGACATCCTTCTAAATATTGCAAACCATACTGCAATGGGAATAGGAAATGGACAGATCGTGCAGGCCAGCCAAAATGAATTTGGCGGAACAACCGGCGGCCAGACTGGTGATCAGACAGGAGAGGAAATTTGGACAACCGGATACTATAACTATCCGTGGGACTGTGTGCTGCGATACAAAAGCGGTGAAGGTGTGTTGCCGGGAGATATTTACCTCGTTAGGTGGATACCAGGATAAGAAAGAAGGTGTGATATGGAAACAACGACAACTTTATACATTGACGTGAGAAACCCGGGAATTATGCAAACAATCTATGCAGTACAGTACGATTCGGGCAGACTTCTGCGCTGTATGATTTCCGGAATGGCAAAGACAATCAGTAAGGCCAGGATTTATTGTAAGAAACCAAGCGGATCAGAAACTTACACAGAAGGAACCGTGATAAGCAATTATTGCGTCCTGTTCAGTTTGACGCCGCAAATGGTTGCAGAAGTGGGAAATACGGAATGCCAGCTTCATTTGATTGATGGTAGCAATGCTGTCACATCATTTAAGGTGAAGATGGAGGTCCGAGAAAACTTAGTGGCTGCATCCGAAATACAGTCAACCAGTGAATATCAGGCACTAGTAGACATACTAAATCGTTTGGAGAAGTATGATCCGATTGAAATTACAACGATTGAAATTGATTCTCTGCAGTCAGGAACCATAGAAAGTGGAAGCATTGCTTTAAACGTGCAAAAGATTTATGCCTCTGTAGGACAGATGAATGCAGGATTTGAAACCGATGGTCTTCCGGAAAATGCGATTGTGATGATAAGTACCGGTAACCCGGATGATGCAGATAATGCCAAGGTTTATAGAAAGGGCGCAACTGGATATGAGTACATGGTAGATTTATCCGGTGCAACAGGGGCTAAAGGAGAGAAAGGGGATCCTGGTCCAAGAGGAGAAAAAGGGATTCAGGGGGATCCAGGGAAAGATGGAACGGGTGTTACTATACTGGGTTCCTATAAAACAGAAGAGGAATTGAACAGAGAACATCAAACAGGAAATGTGGGCGAATCCTATCTGGTAGATGGAAATCTATATGTATGGGACAACGTATCTGGCCAGTGGAAAAATGTAGGACGTATTCAGGGTCCGGAAGGACCGGCAGGAAAAGCAGCAACAATACGGATCGGAACTACTACGACCGGGGAGGCCGGAACAGAGGCGTCTGTTGAAAATTCGGGTACAGAAACAGAGGCGGTATTTGATTTCGAAATTCCCCGGGGTGATTCCGGAGAAGTAACAGGGATAGAGGGGATTCCGAATTCGGATATCGATTCGCTTGGAGGAGGCGCATAAGAATGATAATTGCAGTATTTGATGAATGCTCCAGGCGTGTGGATATCGATGGAAAGTTGACACAATGGGATTATGGACAAGTACTCCAGATTTGTGGAATGCAGATCCAGGAAAAGCAGATACAGGTACATTTTTCAAATCGATGTACAGAACAAGCGTGGATTGTGCTTGGAACAGTGGAGGATGGAGATATCTTTGTAGAAATTCCAAATGAATTGCTGAAGAAAAACGGAATAATCAATGCGTATGTATATCAGACGATTCCGGGAGAAGGAAGAACAACGTTCGAAGTTCGGTTGGGAGTCAAAGCAAGAAAAAAACCACAAGATTACGAAGCGCCAGATGATAAACACGCATTGGAGCAGGTGTTAGAGCAACTCAATAAAAAAGGGGACAGGCTGTATCTGGAAGAAAACCGGATGCAGCTTTTTTCTGGAGAGAATCTACTCAGTGAAGTGGAACTGCCGGAAGGCGGGGGAAGCGAAACTGTGGAGATAGAGTCGATCACCAATCCGGAGATTGACGAGATTATGAAAGGAGCAGAATAAGTATGCCAAGAAAAAAAGCAACAGAAGCAGCAACATTTGCTGCAGAAAAGAAGTACCTGGATCAGGATGGACTTGCACACCTGGTACAGAAAAACGATGCAAGATACGTAAGAAGAGAGGAGGGAAAGGGGTTATCTGCCAATGATTTTACAGACGAATACAAGCAGAAGATTGACGACCTTGCATATACAAAGATTGCGATCAACAGTCTGACTGCCACGAACAGCAGCAACGAAATCGGTGCGACAGTTACTGCATCTGATATTGCATGGGCGTTAAATAAAGAGCCAAAAACACAGAAAATCAAATTTGGAGCAGAACAGGAGGAAATACTGGATAAAGCACTTCGAAAGAAATCTTATACAGGAAAGTCTTTGAAAACAAATACCAACATTGTGCTGACAGTGACAGATGAGAGGGATGCAGTTGTATCCAGAACGGTTGGCATCACGTTCCAGCCAAAAGTATACTGGGGAAAAACTAACAAGGAACAGCTGGAAAATGCCGATATCCTGGCACTGGAAGGATCTTCATTAGCAGGTGGACGAGGACGCACATTTACGGTCAATGCAGGAGAAGGTGAAAAGATTGTTTACGCATTTCCGACATCCTTTGGAACGCCAATATTCAACGTGGGCGGATTTGACGGAGGATTTAAAAAGGCGCGGACTCTGGAATTTACCAACGCATCCGGTTACAAGCAGAGTTATGATGTCTGGATGTCTGTAAATGCAGGGCTGGGATCTACAGCAGTCACAGTAAAATAAGGAGGTTTGAAAGATGGCACAGAGCATTGAAGGTGGTGTTGTAATCGTCAACACCTTATCCACAAAGAATGATGGAAATTATCCGCTGTGCATGGCGGAAAGTGTACAGCTTTCAGAAGGGAAATCCGTAGAGGAGAAAATCGGGGAACTGGAAGCAGGAGCAGGAAATGAAGTTATCACAGAAGAAGAAATCAATGGATTATTTCAGTAATAAAGGAGAAGAAAGAATATGGCGAAATTTTTAGATTTTACAGGACTTGGAACATTTAAAACAAAAATGCAGGAATGGGCAAATGGTGCATTTCGAAAGAAAACTGACAAAGTAGTTTCTACTGATGTTACGTATAATGGAAAATCGCTGGATGAAGCAATTAAAAGTGGAGAATTTAAGGGAGATAAAGGAGACAGAGGAGAAACCGGCGCAGCTGGAGCACAGGGACCAGCAGGACCAGCTGGTGCAGTAGGTGCGCAAGGGCCTCAGGGATTACAGGGTCCACAAGGTCCGGCTGGGGAAGCGTTTAAAATCGCTAAGACATTTGTTTCCGTTAATGCGATGAATAAAGGGTTTACGACAGATGGAGTAAAGACTGGGCAGTTTGTCATGATTGACACAGGAAATGTAGAGGATGCTGACAACGCCAAGTTATATGTTAAAGGTGCGTCATCTTACACATACATCACAGACTTATCAGGAGCCACCGGTATGACAGGTCCACAGGGACCTCAGGGATTAAAGGGTGAGAAAGGGGACATTGGACCAATGGGGCCACAGGGTCCGGCAGGCTCGGATGCAAACGTGGAAAGTATTACAAACAACGAGATAGATTCGCTGTTTACCATGTAAAGTGGGGGTGGTTAAATGAAATTTTTAAGCTGGACAGGTCTGCAGTATTTTTACAGCAAATACATTGGAAATCTGAATGAACAGTTAAAGAATGTTAAGGAAAGCATTGGAAACTTAGGAAACCTTGCGACAGCATCGAAAGAAAATTTAGTGTATGCAATCAATGAAATAAAGAGTGCACTATCATCCTTTGTAGAGAAAAAAGATATTGTGGATAATTTGACGTCACAGGCAGGTGATGCACCACTGAGTGCAAATATGGGCCGAGAGTTAAGCGAGGACATGAGTGTAGAGACGGAATGGAAGATTTATAACGAAAATAACTGGGAACTAAAATATCGGAAAAGCGGATACAAACGGTATCAGGTAAGAATGATTTATACAGACAAAAATGGATCGCACGATAACAAAGACAGAGTAATTATGCTTGGATGCCCATTTACTCCAGATGGAGACCAAAGGTTAGTGATGTTAATGAATGTTGCACAGCAAATTGTAGGAACGGGAAATATACAATTCAAAACAAACAGAAACGTTACATTGTCTGCAGAAGAATATAACAATCCTGTTACGTATGAGTGTTATGGAGAGGTAATCGTGCAATAAGAGAGAGTCTGTACACATTTTATTTTACAATTCGAATACAGGAAGGAAAGTGAGGATATGAAGAAAATGAATTATGCAGAACCAATTATTGATGTTTATAATGCGATTGTAGGAACGGTCGTTGCTGTTCTCTCGTACATCCTCGGAGAACATTGGATTTTATTTGTAGCATTTTTGCTTTTAAATATTGCTGATTGGCTAACAGGATGGATGAAGAGCAGAATGGCTAAGAAAGAAAATTCTGTTAAAGGATGGAAAGGCGTATTAAAGAAATTAGGGTACTGGTTGATGATTATGGTAGCATTTGGAGCAAGTGCAGTATTCATAGAAATAGGAAAGACTATCGGAGTAGATTTACAGGTTACAACATTACTTGGATGGTTTGTACTTGCAAGCTTGCTTATTAACGAGATTAGATCGATCTTGGAAAATTTTGTAGAAGCTGGATTAAATGTGCCAGTTGTTCTTATCAAAGGATTAGAAGTTGCAGATAAGTTGGTAAATAAAGACGATAATACTAAATAATGAATGTTTATGGAATGGGGGGTGGTTCCAATGTGTGTATAAATATAGAAACTCGTAAATAAGTAAAGAATAGATTATGGAGGTATTATTTTATGGTAAATTTAGAACAATTCATTCAAAATATGGTAAATATGTGTAATGACAATTCATATGGCTATCGTCTCGGAGGATGGGGACCAAAGGATTACGATTGTGCAAGCTCCATCATAACAGCATTGCGAAATGCTGGATTTGATACTGGATCAGCTACATATACAGGGAATATGGGAGCAGAGCTTTGCGCGAGAGGATGGACAAGACTGCCAGTTGGAACCACATTGAACAGAGGAGATATTCTTCTAAATGAAGTGAATCATGTGGCATTATATGTAGGTAATAACCAGCTGGCTGAATTTTCTTCTGATTACGATGGAGTTTCAGGAGACAGCAGCGGAAGAGAAGCGAGTGTGCACGGGTATTATAATTTCCCGTGGGATTGTATTTTAAGATATTCAGGTAAAGATGAAAGGAGAACAACAGTTATGCAGTGTTTTATTCATGTAGGTAATGAAGGTGGAATGAGTTATTTTGATGGAATGGTTATCCGTCCGTTGGCAACACAGAAAGAAATGGATGTAATCCAGGATGTGTACAGAGCAAACAACGGGAAAGATATGCCATCGTTTCAGTGGACTTCTGATCAGTTTAACGACTTTAAAAATGCAACAACAAGGAAATAGCATTTGATCAAAAATGGGAATCATACTAACTCAATATTTTGTTAGGAGATTCCCATTTTATAACGGCTGGAAAAAGGTGAGACAAGGAAAAACATAA
>ENA-OPRK01000676-OPRK01000676.1-human-gut-metagenome-genome-assembly--contig:-NODE-676-length-17829-cov-2.443400_pt1 | contig 17829 bp, 15 predicted proteins | sample MGYA00241793_ERZ501877 | MGnify/ENA primary metagenome ERZ501877 (study PRJEB25962, sample SAMEA1966253) | human gut metagenome | biome: human gut; feature: human-associated habitat; material: faeces... | reverse complement strand
TCCCGATCTCATGCTCGACGACAGCGTCGTCGAGATCGCCCAGGGCGCCACGGTCGGCGATTTCTCCGATGCCCTCGGCGTTCCCTCGAGCGACGTCATCAAACGCCTGTTCCTGCTCGGCCAGGTGCTGACGGTCACCCAGAGCATGTCCGACGAGCTTATCGAGCTCATCGCCGACGACATGGGCCGTAAGGTTCGCGTCGTCTCCCCTGAAGAGGAATACTCGGTGGCCTTCAACGACAAGGAAGAAGACCTCAAGCCCCGTCCGCCCGTGGTCACGGTCATGGGCCATGTCGACCACGGCAAGACGTCGCTGCTCGACGCCATCCGCAAGACCAACGTGACCAGCGGCGAAGCGGGCGGCATCACGCAGCACATCGGCGCCTATCAGGTCAGTGTCCAGGGCAAGAAGATCACGTTCCTGGATACTCCTGGTCATGAGGCATTTACCGCAATGCGTATGCGTGGTGCAAATTCTACCGATATTGCAATCCTGGTTGTCGCTGCAGATGATGGTGTTATGCCACAGACCATCGAGGCAATCAACCATGCAAAGGCTGCCGGTGTAGAAATCATCGTTGCTGTCAACAAGATTGATAAGCCGAGTGCAAACATTGAAAAAGTAAAGCAGGAGCTTTCCGAATACGAACTGATTCCGGAAGACTGGGGTGGAAGTACGATTTTCTGTCCGGTTTCTGCACATACTAAGGAAGGTATCGACAATCTTCTGGAAATGATCCTTCTGACTGCAGAAGTGATGGAACTGAAAGCAAATCCAAACCGTAATGCAAGAGGTCTGGTCATTGAGGCACAGCTGGATAAGGGACGTGGTGCGGTAGCAACGGTTCTGGTTCAGAAAGGAACACTTCATGTCGGAGATTCCATTGCCTGTGGAAGCAGCTACGGTAAAGTCCGTGCCATGATCGACGACAAGGGACAGCGCGTGAAGAAGGCAACTCCTTCCACACCGGTAGAGATCCTCGGATTAAACAGTGTACCGGCAGCTGGAGAGACATTTGTTGTCTGCGATTCCGATAAGGAAGCAAAATCATTTGCAGATACTTATATTTCAGAGGAAAAGAACCGCCTGATCGAAGATACCAAGGCAAAGATGTCACTGGATGATCTGTTCTCCCAGATCCAGTCCGGAAATATGAAGGAACTTGATATTATTGTAAAAGCGGATGTACAGGGTTCTGTTGAGGCAGTGAAACAGTCACTTGTGAAACTGTCCAATGAAGAAGTGGTTGTAAAAGTGATCCATGGTGGTGTCGGCGCAATCAACGAATCTGATGTTATTCTTGCTTCCGCATCCAATGCGATCATCATCGGATTTAATGTCCGTCCGGACCCGATTGCAAAAGTTACCGCAGACAATGAGGGTGTAGATATCCGTCTGTACAAGGTTATTTACAATGCGATCGAGGATGTAGAGGCTGCCATGAAGGGTATGCTTGATCCTGTATTTGAGGAGAAAGTTATCGGTCATGCAGAAATCCGTCAGATCTTTAAGGCATCCGGTGTCGGTAATATTGCCGGTTCTTATGTACTTGACGGCGTGATGGAACGTGGATGTAAAGTTCGTATTTCCAGAGAAGGCGAGCAGATCTTCGAAGGAGATTTAGGATCCCTGAAACGTTTCAAGGATGATGTCAAGGAAGTTAAGGCAGGATTTGAGTGTGGTCTTGTATTCGACGGCTTTAATGACATTCAGGAACTTGATCAGGTAGAAGCTTATAAGATGGTAGAAGTACCAAGATAGGATAGAATATGAGAAAAAACAGTATTAAAAATATTCGGATCAATGAGGAAGTGATGCGTGAACTTTCCAATATTATCCGCGGGGAAATCAAAGACCCGCGGATCAATCCGATGACCAGCGTGGTTGCAGTGGAAGTTGCTCCGGATCTGAAAACGGCAAAAGCCTATATCAGTGTGCTGGGGGATGAAAAGTCACAGCAGGATACGATTGCAGGTCTTCGCTCTGCGGAAGGATTTATTCGCAGAAGCCTGGCAAAGTCCGTAAATCTGCGCAACACACCGGAGATCAAATTTGTATTGGATCAGTCGATTGAATATGGAATCCATATGTCAAAAATGATTGATGAAGTGACCAAAGATATAAAGGAGAAACCGGATGAAGAAGCTTGATGAGATTCTTGCAGGGAAAAAATCGGTAGGTCTTGCCGGACATGTACGCCCGGATGGGGATTGTGTGGGCTCCACACTCGGAGTTTACAACTATATCCGGAAATATTATCCGGATGTGGATGTGCGATTGTATCTTGAGCCGATTCCCAATATCTTTAAATTCCTGAATTTTTCATCGGAAATCCGCAGTGACTATGAGGAATCCGTGGTGTTTGATCTGTTTATCGCCATGGACTGCGGAGATGAGAAACGTCTGGGGAATGCTGCACGTTATTTTCAGGAAGCAAAGCATACAGCCTGTATTGACCACCATGTCAGTAACCAGAGTTTTGCAGAGGAAAATTATATTTTCCCGGATGCAAGTTCCACTTGTGAGCTGATCTGTGAACTGTTAGATACGGAGAAGATCACAAAAGAAATCGCGGAATGTCTGTATACCGGAATGGTTACCGATACCGGAGTGTTTCAGTATTCCTGCACGTCTTCCTCCACGATGAATATGGCGGGCATGCTGATGGATAAAGGAATTGATTTCACAAAAATTGTGGATGAAGCTTTTAATCAGAAAACATACAACCAGAATCGTGCCATGGGACAGGCACTGCTTTCCAGCAGACTTCGTCTGGGTGGCAGAGTAGTGACTTCTTTTCTGACGCTCGAAGAGATGCATGCACTCGAAGTTCTTCCGAAACATATGGAAGGAATCGTGGAGCAGATGCGCAATACCAAAGATGTGGAACTTGCAGTATTCCTTTATGAGAATGAGGATCATACGTTTAAAGTAAGTTTTCGTGTAAACGGTGCGTTTGATGCGGCATCGCTTGCGATGCATTTTGGCGGCGGCGGACATGTCAAGGCTGCCGGATGTACCGTGGAAGGACCGGCAGAAGAGGCAATTGAGCGTATTCTTGCCGAGGTTGAGAAGAGATTATAATATGATAAACGGAATTATAAATGTTTATAAAGAGCGGGGCTTTACTTCCTTTGACGTGGTAGCAAAGCTCCGCGGCATTTTACATGAGCGTAAAATCGGACATACCGGAACGCTCGATCCGGAAGCGACCGGAGTACTTCCCATATGCATCGGAAATGCAACAAAGGTATGTGAACTTCTGACGGATAAGGATAAAGTGTATCGTACGGTGATGCATCTTGGCATTACAACCGATACACAGGATATGACCGGAACGGTGAAAGAAGATCGTTCCAGAGAGGCTGCATTGCTGAAAGAACAGACCGTGGAAGCGGCTATTTTGCAGTTCGTTGGAGATTATGAGCAGATTCCGCCAATGTACTCGGCACTCAAAGTCAACGGAAAGAAGTTATGTGATCTGGCCCGCGCCGGAATCGAGGTAGAGCGGAAAGCCCGCACGGTTAAAATTTTTTCCATAGAAATTGAAAAAATCAATCTTCCTTATGTGACGATGCAGGTGCACTGTTCCAAGGGAACTTATATCCGTACGCTGTGTGCGGATATCGGAGAGGTGCTTGGCGTAGGCGCGTGTATGGAATCCCTGGTCCGGACAAGGGTGAGTGTTTTTCCTCTGGAAGAGGCACACACGTTGGCAGAAATTGAAAAGATAAGGGATGAAGGAACGCTGGAAGAACTGATTCTTCCGGTGGACCGCGTGTTTGAGGGAAAGACGAAACTGACGGTTGTACCGGAAGCGTTTCGTTTTCTTCAGAATGGAAACCGTTTAAACGATGGAAATTTTACGGATGTTCCGGAAAAAATTGCGGATGGTGAGCAGGTACTGGTTTATGATCCGATGGGACATTTTTACGCTGTATATCAGTATGAGAGAGAAACAAAGGACTATAAAGTCCGGAAAATGTTTGGTGCATAAATATGATTTGCTGGAATAAGATAGAAGATTTTCATATAGAAGAACCAACGGCATTGTCGCTGGGAAAATTTGACGGAGTACACCGTGGACACGAAGCACTGATTGAACACCTTCTGGAAAAGAAGAAAGAAGGGTTAAAGGCCGTTGTTTTTACGTTTGATATTCCACCGAAAAAACTTACGGAGAATAATAATTACCGTGTCCTTTCGACCAATAAAGAAAAGCAGGAAATTCTCAAAGAGCGTGGAATTGATTACCTGTTGGAATGTCCGTTTACCAAAGAAGTCATGTGCATGGAGCCGGAGGCTTTTGTTGCATGGATTGTAAAAAGTCTGCATGTAAAGAGCATGGTAGTCGGATCGGATTTCCGGTTTGGCCATAACCGGAAAGGGGATCATATTCTGCTGGAAAAATTGTCCGCGACATATGGCTATACCCTTAGGGTGGTAGACAAGATCCAGTATGAGGGACGGGACATCAGCAGTACGTTTGTGCGGGAACAGATCATAAAAGGCAATATGGAAAAGGCAAATGATCTGCTTGGGTATCCGTTTTTTGTAAAGAGTGAAGTGATTCATGGAAGGCAGCTTGGAAGAACGCTCGGAATCCCGACGATCAATATGGAACTTGTGGCCGAAAAACTTCTTCCGCCGAAAGGTGTATATGCAACTGCGGTAGAGATTGGTGGAAAATATTACACAGGTGTGACAAATGTCGGATGCAAACCGACCGTCAATCATTCCAATAAAGTAAATGTGGAGACGCATATACTGGATTTTTCCGGTGATCTGTACGGATATGAACTAAAGGTCAGCTTTTATTCTTTTATACGTCCGGAACAGAGATTCTCGTCTGTAGAGATGTTAAAAGAACAGATGGAAAGAGACATTGAAACGAGCCGCAGTCGTATGATGTCGATAAACGGCGACATGTAAACATATTACATAAATATTACAAAAATATGTTGACATTGTAATTATTTGTTGTTATACTCGTTTTGTTATGAGATTTCATGAGACATGAGGGAGGAATCTGTGAAATGAATCGTATGACAAAAAAGAGAGTTGGAATGGTACTTGCTTTTTCTCTGACACTGACCGGTGCGGCAGCCTATATCGGGATACAGCAGGGAAATACAGATAAAACAGAGGCGGCCGGATCGCTCACAGCCGGTGTTTCCGCATCTTTGAATGCAAGCGAAGTGGAGGCGCTGGATGTGACGGCAGGAGGAACCAGTCAGCTGTATGATAAAACAGATGTTGCGGTGGCTGCGAATGAAAAGCAGATGGTTGCACAGGGAATCGAAGATACGCAGACAAAAGAAGCGGTTTCGGAAAATACCACGGAGGATACCAGCATCTGTGGGTATAAAAATCTTGGAATCGCGCAGGTGCAGGGAAGCCTGAATGTGCGAAAAAAGGCATCCACAGACAGTAAAGTTGTTGGAAAAATGACGGATAAAGATGCCTGTGAGATTGTCTCGGTCAAGGGAGATTGGGCAAAGATCACCTCCGGCAAGGTGGAAGGTTATGTAAAGACAGAGTATCTTCTGACAGGAGATGCGGCAAAAAATGTAGCAAAGAAAGAAATTACAAAAGTTGTTACCGTAAATACCACAACCCTTCGTGTAAGAGAAAAGGCTTCTGAAGATTCTGCAATACTTTCTCTGGTTGGAGAGGATCTTGTTGTGGAAGATACAAAAGACGGCTGGTATAAAGTGGAAGTGGATGATCAGAAGGGATATATTTCCGGAGATTATGTAGAGGTAACAGAAAAACTTCCGACGGCATCGACGGTAAAAGAACTGGAATACGGAGAGGGATACACGGATTCCCGCGTTTCTTTAGTACAGTTTGCATTACAGTTTGTAGGAAACTGTTATGTCTGGGGTGGAACAAGCCTGACAAACGGAATTGATTGTTCCGGATTTACGATGCAGGTATATGCGAGATACGGAGTCGGCCTCCCGCATCATGCGGCAAGTCAGCCGGCATACGGAAAACGAATCAGTGCATCTGAGGCAAAACCGGGAGATCTCTTTTTCTATGGAAGCGGAAGCAACATCAGCCATGTGGGAATTTATATCGGAAACGGTCAGATTGTGCATGCCAGCAATGCACGTACCGGAATTAAAATTTCCAATGCCTATTACCGGACACCAATCTGTGTCATATCGTATTTAAATTAAAAAACTGTTTACAACGATACGGATTTATGATACATTAGATTAGTATGGTTTAACCCATATTCGGTGAATGGACACTCCGACCTTTTGCTGAGTATCGGGTGCAAAAATATTTTAAGGAGGATCATAAAATGATCGCAAAAGAAAAGAAACAGGCAATTATCAATGAGTATGGAAGAACACCAAACGACACTGGTTCACCAGAAGTTCAGGTAGCTGTTCTTACTGCAAGAATTCAGGAGCTTACTGAGCACTTAAAGCAGAATCCAAAGGATCATCATTCCAGAAGAGGTATGCTTAAGATGATCGGTCAGAGACGTGGATTATTATCATACTTAAAGAGCATTGATATTGAAAGATATCGTTCTTTAATTGAGCGTTTAGGACTCAGAAAATAATTGTAAACAAAGAGCGGAGTTTTATATTCCGCTCTTCTTTTTGTTGTATGGCAGAACTTTTTTCCGGGACCACTGAAGAGGACAAAACGCTGTTTTGTATTGTTCAGTAGTTTCGGGGTTTTGACATACCGTATTAAATTTTGAAGGAGAGAATACATGTACAAAAGTTATTCAATGGAACTGGCAGGCAGAACACTGACCGTTGATATCGGAAGAGTATGTGCACAGGCAAATGGTGCCGCATTATTAAAATATGGAGAGACTACCGTATTATCTACGGCTACTGCTTCCGACAAGCCGAGAGATGGCGTTGATTTCTTCCCGCTGAGCGTGGAATTTGAAGAAAAAATGTACTCGGTTGGAAAAATTCCTGGCGGATTTAACAAGCGTGAAGGAAAAGCATCAGAGAACTCTATTCTTACCGCACGTGTCATTGACCGTCCGATGAGACCTCTGTTTCCAAAAGATTACCGCAATGATGTAACCTTAAATAATATGGTTATGTCTGTAGATCCGGAGTGTCGTCCGGAGCTGGTTGCCATGATCGGCGCAGCACTTTCTACTACCATTTCCGATATTCCGTTTGACGGCCCATGTGCCATGACCCAGATGGGAATGAAGAATGGTGAATTTATTGTAAACCCATCCCAGAAAGACTGGGACGAGGGAGATTTAAAGCTTACGGTTGCATCTACAGCAACAAAGGTCATCATGATTGAGGCCGGTGCCAATGAGATTCCGGAAGCAAAGATGATTGAGGCTATTTATAAGTGCCATGATGTCAACCAGACAGTCATTGCATTTATCAATAAGATCCGGGAAGAGGTTGGCAAACCGAAGCATGCGTATACAAGCTGTGCGATTCCGGAAGAAATGTTTGCAGCTATGCGGGAAATCGTCACTCCGGAGCAGATGGAAGAAGCGGTATTTACCGATGAAAAGCAGCAGAGAGAAGAGAATATCCGTGAAATCACAGATAAATTTGCAGAGGCTTTTGCAGAGAACGAGGAGTGGCTTGCTGTTCTTGACGAGGCCGTTTACCAGTATCAGAAGAAGACTGTCCGTAAGATGATCTTAAAGGATCATAAGCGTCCAGACGGACGTGCGATCGATCAGATCCGTCCGCTGGCTGCAGAAGTAGATCTGATCCCTCGTGTACATGGTTCTGCCATGTTTACCCGTGGACAGACACAGATCTGCGATGTTGTTACACTTGCACCGCTTTCGGAAGTACAGAAGATTGACGGACTTGATGAGAACGTGACAACCAAGCGTTATATGCATCAGTACAATTTCCCGTCCTATTCTGTTGGAGAGACAAAGCCAAGCAGAGGTCCGGGACGTCGTGAGATCGGACACGGTGCGCTTGCAGAGCGTGCATTACTTCCGGTTCTTCCTTCTGTGGAGGAGTTCCCGTATGCAATCCGTGCAGTTTCCGAGACATTTGAATCCAATGGATCTACTTCCATGGCATCTACCTGTGCGTCCTGTATGTCACTGATGGCTGCAGGTGTTCCGATTAAAAAGATGGTTGCAGGTATTTCCTGTGGTCTTGTGACCGGAGAGACGGATGATGATTATCTGGTACTGACAGATATCCAGGGACTTGAAGATTTCTTCGGAGATATGGATTTCAAGGTAACCGGTACACATGATGGTATCACTGCAATCCAGATGGATATCAAGATCCATGGCCTGACCCGTCCAATCGTAGAAGAAGCCATTGCCCGTACCCGTGAGGCACGCGTCTACATTATGGATGAAGTTATGAGCAAGGCAATTGCAGAGCCACGAAAAGAAGTAAATCAGTGGGCACCGAAGATTGAACAGATCACCATTGATCCGAATAAAATTGGAGATGTTGTGGGACAGAAGGGTAAGACAATCAATGAGATCATTGCCCGTACAGGTGTCAAGATTGATATTACAGATGATGGTGCGGTTTCTGTCTGTGGAACAGACAAGGAGGCAATCGCAAAGGCCATTGATATGATAAAAATCATCACAACCGATTTTAAGGAAGGACAGATCTTTACCGGTACAGTTGTAAGTATCAAAGAGTTTGGTGCTTTTATCGAGTTTGCACCAGGCAAGGAAGGAATGGTTCACATTTCAAAGATTGCCAAGGAACGCATTGAGCATGTCGAGGATGTACTGACGCTTGGAGATGTTGTGAAAGTTGTCTGTCTTGGAAAGGACAAGATGGGAAGAATCAGTTTTTCCATTAAGGACGTTCCGGCAGATCAGAAATAAAATACCGTACAGAATTAAGATCCATGAAAGATGTACTTCAGGGGCCGCACCATGCGGCCCTTTTTTCATACCATGAAAGAAAAAGGCGATGATTCGAAAAGTTCGGAGTTGAAATATGAATCGTGTCAAACAGCTTGTACATGCAGAGAATGTATATCGTATGGGTTACACGGGGAAAAATATCCGGGTGGTGACACTGGACACAGGCGTTTATCTGCATCCGGATCTGCGGCAGAATGTGGTTGGATTTCTGGATTTTGTGGCAATGAAACGAGCCTGTTATGATGACAATGGACACGGAACACATGTTGGCGGAATTTTGTGTGCGAATGGCAGAATGAAGGGAATGGCACCGCAGGCACAGCTGATTGCGCTGAAAGTCCTCGGGAAGGATGGAGGAGGACAGACGGAGCGGGTGATTCGTGGCCTGCAATGGGTGCTTGCACATCATAAAGAACTGGGAATCCGGATTCTGAATTTTTCCGTAGGATTTCTTCCGGGGGCACTCGACCGTGAGCAGAAGCAGATTATGGAACTTTTAGAACAGCTGTGGGATGATGGCGTAACGGTTGTCACAGCGGCCGGAAATAATGGCCCGGGAGCCGGGACAGTCACGGCTCCCGGTATTTCGAGAAAAGTGATTACGGTGGGGGCAAGTGATGACCGGAGTTCTCCGGGGGAAAGGCGTGGTGGCTACAGTGGCAGTGGTCCGCCCGGATGCTGTATTATGAAGCCGGAAATTTTAGCACCGGGGACGAATATTGTAAGTCTGGATCATCACGGAGCACTATATTCCAGAAAAAGTGGTACCTCTATGGCAACCCCTGTCGTATGCGGGGCACTGGCACTTGCATTACAGAAAAATCCAAAGCTGCGGCCGGAAGAACTGAAACTGAAATTATATGAATCGGCGCGGAAAGAAACGGGAATGTCCATGGCGTGGGGCGTTCTTGATGTTGATAATTTGCTGGCATTGGTATAAAATACTCTCTAAAAGCCTGTCGGTGACATTTTATGAGAACCAAAGGAGGAGACAGATGAAACGAATATTAAATAAACTCTTCAGTAAACTTGTCCTTGGAGGATTGATTATTATATTGCAGTTCAGCTGGTTTGTCTATCTGTTGTACAGTGCGACCGTATACAGTTCCATGGTAGATGCATTGTTTAAAATTGCATCCATTGTGCTTGCATTGTTTGTCTCCAGCAGGGATATGCGTTCCACATATAAAACTTCCTGGATTTTTCTGATACTGGCACTTCCTCTGTTCGGAATTCCGGCATACTATCTGTTTGGCCGTCCGGGACTGACAAAACGGACCCGTATGAAGATGGATGTGGTCAGCAGCAGGATACGGGCATACAGTTCTCCTTCTGATGATGTGATGTCTGCTTTAAGGGCAGAGGATGATTCTGCCGGACAGCAGGCGCAGTATCTTACCCGTTATGCGGGGTATCCGGTGTACAGGGAGGCGGATACACAGTATTATTGCTGCGGAGAAGAGATGTATCCGCAGTTTCTGGAAGATTTAAAAACAGCAAAATCTTATATCTTTCTGGAGTATTTTATTGCAGAGCCTGGAAAGATGCTGGATGCAATTGTTGAAATTCTGGCACAGAAAGTAAAAGAGGGTGTGGATGTGCGATTTATGTACGATGGAATCGGATGTATCCAGACACTGCCGAATAAATATTATTGTTATCTGCAGGAAAAGGGAATCAAATGTGCCTGTTTCCAGCCATTTCGCCCACTGATGTCAATTATCCAGAATAACCGGGATCACCGGAAGATCACGGTGATTGACGGAAAGGTTGCCTATACCGGGGGAATGAATCTGGCGGATGAGTATATCAATGCCAGAGTGCGTTTTGGGTATTGGAAGGATGCGGCAATCCGTCTGACCGGAGAATGTGTCTGGAGTTTTACAAGCATGTTCTTGGAACTGTGGGATTATATTTTGAAAACAGAAAGTGATTATACATTTTATCGGGCAACTTCCATGGAAAAACACAGGCTGCAGGAAAAAATCCATGCAGATGAAAAAGGATTTGTCCAGCCGTATACCGATTCTCCGCTGGATCACGAAGATGTCGGCGAAAATGTATATCTGAATATCATCAGCAGGGCAAAAAAATATCTTTACATCTTTACTCCGTATCTGATCATCGGATCCGAGATGCGTACGGCACTTGTAAATGCGGCAAAATCCGGCGTGGATGTGCGTCTGGTTGTACCGGGAATTCCGGATAAGAAACTGGTGTATTTCCTGACACAGTCGAATTTCCCGTATCTGATCAAAAACGGAGTGAAAATATACACATATACGCCAGGTTTTATCCATGCAAAATGTTTTGTGTCGGATGATGTACAGGCAACCGTGGGAACGGTAAATATGGATTACCGCAGTCTGTGTCTGCATTTTGAATGTGGCGTCTGGATGTATCGTACCCGGGCAGTTTTGCAGGTAAAAGAAGATGCGTTAAAAACATTTGCGGAAAGCCACGAAGTGACCCTGGAGGAATTTCAAAGAAAATCGTTTCTTGTGCGTACATTTATGGGAGCATTGAAATTGTTTGCCCCTCTTCTGTAAAACACTAAATATAGTAAATTGTCCTTGCATTTTCTACAACATAAAGATAAAATATAGATTATGACAGAAAGGACGAGAGGGATGGAACTGACCGTTAAACTCCAGGTATTTGAGGGACCGCTGGATCTGCTTTTGTATCTGCTCGAAAAGAATAAAGTGAATATCTATGATATTCCGATTGTGGAGATCACGGAACAGTATATGGAGTATATCCGGGAAATGAAACGGCAGGATCTGGAGGTGCTCAGTGAGTTTCTGGTTATGGCTGCAACACTGGTCGATATCAAATCACGCATGCTTCTCCCGTCGAATCCGGACAGCGAAGAGGAAGAAGAAGATCCGCGTGCGGAACTGGTACAGCAGCTTCTGGAATACAAGATGTACAAATGTATGGCGTATGAACTAAAAGACCGGCAGATGGATGCCGGTCGTGTTATGTATAAGAAGCCGACGATTCCGGAGGAAGTGCGTGCGTATGAACCGCCGGTTGATATCCACGAACTGATATCGGACATTACGCTTTCACGCCTGCATGAAATTTTTGAGAGCATTATGAAAAAACAGCAGGATAAAATTGATCCTCTGCGGTCAAAATTCGGAAAGATTGAAAAAGAAGAGGTATCGCTGGAAGACAAGATGGAGGATTTGAAAAAATATGCGGCCGGACACAGACATTTCAGTTTCCGGGGACTTTTGACGGCACAGTCATCGAAAGTGGAAGTGATCGTTACGTTTCTTGCGATTCTGGAGCTGATGAAAATGGGAACGATACGGATTTCGCAGGAACATATTTTTGATGATATCCAGATTGATTCGAAAGTTGCAGCATAGATTATCATGTATTGCAGGATGGACGGAAAATATGGAAGAAAAAAAATACAAGGCAATTATAGAAGGAATTCTGTTTTCTATGGGAGAATCCGTAGAACTGGAAAAAATTGCAGGAACTCTTGGACTTGATCAGAAGAAAACAAAGGACCTGATCGATGAAATGAGAAACGAGTGGGAAGAACAGAAACGCGGCGTTACCATCACGGAACTGGATGGAGCCTACCAGATGTGCACCAGACCCGAAATTTACGAATATCTGATTAAAATTGCAAAGCAGCCCAAACGCCGGGTTTTAACCGATGTTCTTTTGGAGACGCTTTCCATTATTGCATATAAGCAGCCGGTGACAAAGATGGAAATAGAAAAAATACGTGGCGTGTCATCGGATCATGCGGTAAACAAACTGGTGGAATATCATCTGGTGTGTGAACTTGGAAGACTTGATGCACCGGGGCGTCCGTTACTTTTCGGAACAACAGAAGAATTTTTACGCAGTTTCGGCGTACATTCAATCGATGATCTGCCGGTACTCAGTCCGGTACAGGTGGAAGAGTTTAAGCAGGAAGCAGAAGAAGAGATGCATGTGAAACTGGACGTATAAAAGAAGCAGGAATAATCATATACATAGAATAAAAATGTATATGGTTATTTTTTTATGTTTCAAAAAAGAATCTGCACAAAAATAGTAAGTCTGTTGCTGGTAATCGGATGTCTGATGAGCGAACCGGTTTTGGCAGAAAAGCAAAAAGAACCCGAAGCGCAGACACTGTATTCAAAATCCTGCGCCATGGTGGATGGTGACAGTGGGCGCCTTTTGTATGGAAAAGAGGCACAGACAGCACTGCCGAATGCAAGTACCACAAAAATTCTGACCTGTATCGTGGCGATGGAACAATGTAAGCCCGATGAAGTGGTCACATTCAGCGCAAAAGCGGCATCACAGCCGAAGGTACATCTCGGGGCGAAAAAAGGAGAACAGTTCTATATGCAGGATCTGTGGTATGGGCTGATGCTGGAATCCTATAATGACTGTGCATATGCAATCGCAGAACATGTGGCGGGATCCGCGGAAAAATTTGCAGCACTTATGAATGAAAAAGCAAAGAAGATCGGGTGCACCGACAGCCATTTTGTGACACCGAACGGTCTGGATGCAAAGGATGAGCAGGGGGAACACCATACCACAGCATATGATCTGTGCAGGATTATGAGTTATTGCGCATGGAAGTCTCCGGTAAGCAAGCAGTTTCTGGAAGTGACGCAGACCCGGTCACATACATTTCAGAGCCTGGAGGGAACCGGATATGCTGTTTCCAATAAAAATGCCCTGCTGGATATGATGGATCATGTGATTACCGGAAAAACCGGATATACGTCCAAAGCCGGATATTGCTATGTGGCTGCACTTGAAGAAGGGGGGAGACATTATGCAATCGCACTTCTTGCCTGCGGCTGGCCGAACCACAAAAATTATAAGTGGTCCGATGCAAAGACACTGTTTCAATACGGAATGGATGCCTATCATTTGTATCGGGGATCGGAAGCATCCATGGAGCTGCCGGATATAGAGATTGCGCAGGGCTGTCGGAAAGAAACACTCGAGGAATGGGCTACCCATGCCAAACTGCCGGTTTATGTTGATACGGATATCACAAAACTGACGTTTTTGAAAAAAGACGGGGATACCGCTGAAATAAAGAAAGTATGGTCTGATCCGATAAGCCTTCCGGTCAAAAAAGGGCAGACGCTTGGACGTGTTTCCTACTGTATGAACGGCAGGGAAATTTACTCCAGAAAAATTAAAGCAGAGGTTTCCGTAAAAAAATGGTCTCCTGAAAAGTTTTTTCAAATTATGTGGAAAGAGGCACTGTTGGGCAAATAGGAAATTAGTCACAAAGAATTAGTGAAAAAATTAACAAATTATGTTGAAAAGAATTGGGAAATGAGATACAATACAAACTAGCGGAAATTTTTATTTTTTATAGATGGAGGGCATAAAATGAGTAGTAACAATGAAAACTTGGCAATTCAGCGTATTGCTAAGTTGGTCGATGAGAACAGTTTTATGGAAATCGGTTCTCTCGTAACAGCACGTAGCACAGATTTTAATCTTACCGCTGCAAAGACCCCTTCAGATGGCGTTGTAATCGGTCATGGACTGATCGACGGCAATCTGGTATTTATTTACAGCCAGGATGCATCCGTATTAAACGGTACCATCGGAGAGATGCACGCAAAGAAGATTGCGTCTGTGTATGACATGGCAATGAAGATGGGAGCTCCTGTCATCGGTCTGATTGACTGTGGCGGCATTCGTCTTCAGGAGTCGGTTGATGCATTGGATGGGTTTGGAACTATTTATGCGAAGGAAGTAGCAGCTTCCGGTCTTGTACCTCAGATTTGTGGTGTATTTGGCAATTGTGGCGGCGGCCTTTCCGTTGTCCCGGCACTTTGCGATTTCGCGTTCATTGAAGAGAAGAAAGGACGCATGTTTGTAAATGCTCCGGATGCAATCGAAGGCAATAACACAGAAAAATGTGATACAGCCAGCGCAGCATTCCAGAGTGAAAACAACGGATGTGTGGATTTCGTTGGTTCAGAAGATGAAATCATGGAGCAGATTCGCCAGCTTGTATGTATGCTTCCAAGCAACAATGAGGGAGATGTCTATACAGATGACTGTGAAGATGATTTAAATCGTGCCTGCGAGAGTATGGAGAATATGAAGGGAGATCCGAGATATCTGTTATTCCAGATTTCAGATAATAACGTATTCTTCGAGACAAAGGCAGATTATGCCAGGAATATGGTAACCGGACTGATCAAGTTAAACGGAATGACAGTCGGCGCTGTGGCAAACTGCAGCGAAGTATATGATGCAGAAGGCAAGAAAGCAGAGAGCTTTGACAAGTCCCTGACCGCGCAGGGATGCAACAAGGCAGCTGAATTTGTTCAGTTCTGTGATGCATTCTCAATCCCGGTACTTACCATTACAAATGTAAATGGATTGAAAAACTGCATGTGCTCTGAGAAGAAACTTGCAAAGGCACTTGCGAGAATGACTTACGCATTTTCCAATGCAACCTGTGCAAAGGTAAACCTGATCACAGGAGAGGCTTACGGAAGTGCTTATGTATTTATGAATTCCAAGTCTGTCGGAGCAGATCTTGTATACGCATGGAGCGGAGCAAAGATCGGTGCGATGGATTCTACTCTGGCTGCAAAGATTATGTATCCGGAAGCTGGTGCAGATGAGATCAAGCAGAAAGCTGCTGATTATGAAAAACTTCAGGATTCTGCCGCATCTGCTGCTGCAAGAGGATATGTGGATCGTCTGATTGATCCGGCAGATACCAGAAAATACCTTGTAGCTGCTTTTGAAATGCTTTATACAAAGTATGTAAGCGAGCCAGAAAAGAAACACGGTACCAAGTAGAAAGGTGAAGTTTTATGAAAAAGAGAATTGCTTTTGCACTTTGCATGATCCTGATGGTTCTGATGCTTGGTGCATGTGGAACAGACCCGACTACCGTGGATTACAATGGAAAGTCCTATTCAGATCTTCAGTCTGAAATGGATACCAATGCGGGCATGGTACAGAGTCTGGCTCAGTTGTTCAAAGAAAACAAACTGACAGCAGATACTCTTCCGGACGATGTAAAGGATCAGCTTACTTCAAGCTACGGTGTCACAGAGGCACAGATTGAGGCAGCTGCAAAGTGGCAGGATACTTTGGATGAGTTTGGTAAAATGAAAAAGATCGAAGACGATACGTTCAAGGTTACCAAATCCGGTAAGACACTTACCACAGATATGACCATCAAGTTCGCGAAGAAAGATGTGAATTTCGAAGTAGTATATGATTACTATTCCATGGATGTTACCGGCATTTCGGTAGATCCGATTTATACACTCGGTGAGAAAATGGAAAAGGCAGGACTGAATACTGTAATTTCTATGGCAGTTGTATTTGCTGTATTGATTCTGATCAGTCTTCTTATTTCCTGCTTTAAGATCTTCCCTTATCTGGAGAAAAAGAAAGCTGCCAAAGCAGTCGGACAGGCTCCACAGCAGGAAGAGACACCAGCCGCAGCACCGGCACCTGCCCCTGTTGCAGCACAGACAGATGATACTGAACTTATCGCAGTTATTGCAGCTGCAATCGCTGCAAGTACCGGAACTTCTACCAGTGATTTCGTAGTTCGTTCCATCAATCGTAGATAGGATAGAAAGAAAATTTAGGAGGAACATATTCATGAAGAATTATACAATTACCGTAAATGGTAACGTTTATGATGTTACAGTAGAAGAGACCGGAAGCACATCCGGCGCAGCAGCACCGAGACGTACAGCTGCAAAGCCAGCTGCAGCACCGGCAGCCGCAGCAGCACCAACTGCTTCAGCAGGAGCCGGAAGCATTAAGATTGAAGCAGGAGCTGCCGGAAAGGTATTCAAGATTGAGAAGAAAGTCGGCGATGCTGTAAAGAAGGGAGATGCCGTCCTGGTTCTTGAGATCATGAAGATGGAGACACCAGTCGTTGCTCCGGAAGACGGAACTGTTGCAAGTATCGATGTAGCAGTTGGTGATGCCGTAGAATCTGGTGCATTACTCGCTACATTAAACTAATCCAAGGAGGAAAACACTGTGAGTTATGTAGGTGAAACATTATCGAACCTCCTGCATCAGACAGCCTTTTTCAATCTGACCTGGGGAAATTATGTTATGATTTTAGTGGCATTTATTTTCCTGTATCTTGCGATTAAGAAAGGTTTTGAGCCATTACTGTTAGTTCCGATTGCATTTGGTATGCTTCTGGTAAATATTTACCCGGATATCATCGCAAGCCCGGAACAGACCAGCAACGGCGTGGGCGGTTTACTTTATTACTTTTACACATTGGATGAGTGGTCTATTTTACCATCTCTGATCTTTATGGGTGTAGGTGCAATGACAGACTTTGGTCCGCTGATTGCAAACCCGGTCAGTTTCCTTATGGGAGCTGCCGCACAGTTTGGTATCTTCAGCGCATACTTCCTTGCAATTATACTTGGATTTAATGACAAGGCTGCCGCTGCCGTATCTATCATCGGTGGAGCGGATGGACCTACTTCCATTTTCCTGGCTGGTAAGTTGGGACAGACCGGTCTGATGGGACCGATCGCCGTGGCTGCATATTCCTATATGGCACTTGTGCCGATCATTCAGCCACCTATCATGAAGTTATTTACAACAAAGAAGGAACGTGCGATCAAGATGCAGAACCTTCGTCCGGTCAGCAAGCTGGAGAAGATCCTCTTTCCAATCGTTGTTACCGTTGTTGTCTGCGTACTGCTTCCTACCACAGCACCACTTGTTGGTATGCTGATGCTTGGAAACCTCTTCCGTGAGTCTGGCGTTGTTCGTCAGCTGCAGGAGACTGCAAGTAACGCACTTATGTACATTGTCGTTATCTTACTGGGTACCTCTGTTGGTGCAACTACCAGTGCAGAAGCTTTCTTAAATGCAAGCACCTTAAAGATCGTTGTATTAGGTCTTGTTGCATTTATGGTTGGTACTGCTGCCGGAGTTTTAT
>ENA-OPRK01000656-OPRK01000656.1-human-gut-metagenome-genome-assembly--contig:-NODE-656-length-18377-cov-3.478605_pt1 | contig 18377 bp, 15 predicted proteins | sample MGYA00241793_ERZ501877 | MGnify/ENA primary metagenome ERZ501877 (study PRJEB25962, sample SAMEA1966253) | human gut metagenome | biome: human gut; feature: human-associated habitat; material: faeces... | reverse complement strand
TGAATGTATATTTGTAATTTTCAATTTTCTGTGCCTGTTTCTGAGCAAATGTGTATTTTGACATTCTCAGAAGATCAATCAAATGGAACTTATGCATAAATGCATCATGTCTTCTGTCTTTGATCTCCTGGATTCTGGATTCATGTGCCATCTGAGCATCAAACAGTTTATTCTTATAATTATACTTTTCTGCTTTGATGTCTTCTGCATCTTTCAAACCTTTCAGGCTTCCAAGTGCTTTCTTATGCTCTTCCTGAAGCTGTGTTTTAGTTTTTTCAAAGCTGCTGTTTTCTGCTTTCTTCTCAGCTTCACAGCTCTTGACAACAATGTCATAATATTCACTGCTGTAATGCTTGGAAAGATAACCTTCTGCATCTGCAATCAACTTTGTAATCTGCTCTTTATTTGCAGCCTCTGTTGCTTTTGCTTTCTCCAGTTGTTTTTTGCTTTCCTCAATAATCTTGTTCTGCTGCTCTTTTGTTAAATTCTTATTCTCTTTTGCAATTGCAATCTGATTTTTTAAACTATTGACTTTGTCAGATCCTTCTACACGAAGTGCATCGATCTGAGCCTGTATCTTACCAACATATTCGTCAATCGGCTTTAAAAGCTTTGCTTCTTCTTCAGCCGAAATAATTACGTTGTTCTCTGCCATATCTAATACTCCTCTCTGTTACAAATATTTCGCACTGAGTCTCAATAATTCTTCCTGATCTGTCTCTTTTGTATTTACGATTCCGGCCAGACGTCCATTTGACATAACGCCAATGCGATTTGTAATTCCCAGAATTTCAGGCATTTCAGACGAGACAACAATGATCGTCCTGCCCTGCTTTGCCATGTTGATAATCAGTTCATATATCTCATATTTTGCGCCGACATCAATTCCTCTTGTCGGTTCATCCATCATAAATACCTGCGGTTCTCTTTCCAGCCATTTTCCAAAAATAACTTTTTGCTGGTTTCCTCCGGAAAGATTTGAAATCATATCATTTGGTCCCATACATTTTGTCCGCATAGTCTTGATTTCTTCCGCAGTCGCTTTTTCCATTTTCGAATCAGAAAGAGCGATCCCTGATTTATACTGTTTCAAGTTTGCTATCGTTGTATTAAACGTAAGATCTCCCTTCAAAAATAATCCGTTTGCCTTACGTTCCTCCGTGATCATAGCAAAGCCATGTTCCATCGCATCTTTCGCACTTTCAAAGTTCATAAGATGATTATTAAAGTATACTCGTCCTGCCGCCCTGGTGCGCACTCCGAAAATCGTCTCCATAAGCTCTGTTCGTCCGGCTCCTACCAGACCATACAATCCGAAGATTTCTCCTTTTCTCACATCAAAAGACACATCTTTAAGATAAGGCTCGAATTTTGTAGATAAATGCTGCACGGACAAAACCACATCTCCCGGCGTATTATCCACTTCCGGAAAACGGTTTTCAAGAGAACGTCCTACCATTGCCGTAATCAGTTCATTCATATCTGTATCTTCCGTGCTCTTTGTCATAACCAGATTTCCGTCTCGAAGCACCGATATTTCATCACAAATTTCAAAAATTTCATCCATTTTATGAGAAATATAAATCAAAGCAATTCCCTGCTCTTTCAGCATTCTCATCATTTCAAAAAGTTTTTCTACTTCCTGCACCGTCAATGAAGAGGTAGGCTCATCCAAAACGATCACCTTGGAATTATAAGAGATTGCTTTTGCAATCTCGCACATCTGCCGCTGAGAAACCGACATATTACGCATCGGCTGAGACAAGTTGACTGTCATTCCCAATTTTCTGAAAAGTTCAGACGCCTCTTTTTTCATCCGGCCTTCATCTATTACACCGACCGCATTCACCGGATACCGTCCAAGAAACAAATTGTCAACTACATTTCTCTCCAGACACTGATTCAATTCCTGGTGAACCATAGCGATACCGTTTTCCAACGCCTCCCTCGGTCCGGAAAAACTTACCTCTTTCCCATCCAGGAAGATATTTCCTTCGTCTTTTTGATAGGTACCGAAAAGACACTTCATCATCGTTGATTTTCCAGCGCCGTTTTCCCCCATAAGCCCCATAACTGTTCCCGCTTTCACATCCAGATTGATGCGAGTGAGAACTCTGTTTCTTCCAAAGGACTTACTCATATCCCGTATCGATAAGACGATATTATCTTTCTTATCTGCCATGCTTTTTACTCCTATTATACTTTAGAATTTTTCTATCTTTACCCAAACGGTTGCAGTCCTTTTCCCACAGACAACTTTCTCTGACTGCCTGATCTCAATTACCGAAATCACCAAAAGGTACTCTCCGAGATCGCAGGCAGCCGCCATAGTCTCAGGCAAACCCGGACTTTAGCTTATCGCCGCCGCAAAAATATTAGGGAGAATTCCTTCTCCCTAATAGACCTGCTTATCCTCATTATTACTGAAGTAATGATGTATAGGAAGCCGCATTATCTGTTTTTACCATGTTAATCGCAAACGCATCATACTGGCTAGGATTTCCAAGACGGTTTGTAATATTGGACTCTGTCTGTCCGTCACCGCCGATATACTCAACGTCTAAATTAAGAAGATCATCATAGTTCTTAAGAAGCGGCTGGTATGTAGAACTTAAGAAGTTATCGGAAGCATTGTAAATGTTCAGCCATACTTTCTTTTTCGCATGTTCTTTCTCATCCAGCTGTTTGGATACCGGCTCATATACTTTTGTAGAATCTGTAAATTCCTGATAGTTATCAGCTGTAACCGCTACATTCAACGCATAGTAAGAACGCTGCTCTTCATTGTATGTATATACATCTTCAGACAAAACATTGCCTGCTTCATCTTCTGTACCGATACCTGTATCAATATCTACGCCATCAAGTGCATTACGGATAACACGCAATGTCAAATATGCCTGTACGTCTGCATGTTGGCTGATCGTTCCGCCGTAACCTTCTGCAATAGCAGCTACCGCGTCATTATTTGCATCGTATCCGAAAGTAGGTACTTTATTATCTTTTGACCATGCATTAAACATTGACATTCCCATTCCGTCATTGTTGGAAACTACAACGTCTATGTTTTCCCCAAATGAAGAGGACCATGTGCCGATTGAATTTCCTGCTGTAGCCGCATCCCATGTTGCTCCTGCAGAGTTCTTCATCTCCTGAGAAGCAAGTTCTCTTACTACATATTTCTTTCCGCCGGCTTCAATCGTTCCGTCCTTTACAGCAGTTGCAGTTCCGTCTGCATTTGTTCCGATCGGAGCGCTGTCGATATCTCCGTCTTTCTCTACGCCTGTACCAAGAGCTTTACGGACACCTCTTGTACGTGCGATAGAATCGTTATGTCCGATATCTCCGATAGCCAGAACATATCCGATCACTCCGTCACCGTTACGGTCAATTTTATCTATATTTTTTTCGATATAGTCTTTTACCATAGTTCCCTGAAGTTCAGCACCCTGATTTGCATCAAATCCTACATAATATGTATCTTTATTGAAGTTCAATGCTGTCATGTCCAATTCTCCCGTGGAACTGTTTGACGGCTGTCTGTTGAACCATACCAACGGTTTGTCCTTATTTGCCACTTCCGATCCGGAAGAATTATTTGACGCTGACTTTCCGCTGTCAGATCCTCCTCCACACGCAGTAACTGACAGTGCCATTACCGCCGCCATTGTGATTAAAGCTATTTTTCTCTTCATACATTTTCTCCCTTCTGCTCTTTTTCGCACAGATATTTTTTGTTGATAGTGACAGTTTATATGAATTCTTTTAAATATAACATAGAATATTTTTCTGTTTATATTGAATTTTTTAAGATTTTATTAGTCATGTCTTATAATATTTGTCATTTTAGCTCTTATTTTCCCGTCATTTTGTACCCATCCTTTTTCAGTCAGACACAATCATCGAAATTTTTAAAAGGCACATTCCCGGATTACATTCTCCACTAATGCAAAAAACAGAAAGCCGCTGATATACCCCTTGGCAGCTTTCTGTTTCATATCTGTCTTTTCAATCTGTTTTTACTTCTTTATCAAAAAACGAAATGCAGTATGTGCGGTATATTTTTCACCTGCACGGTATACAGGACTTGGGAAATTCTCATGGTGAACCGCATCAGGATAACACTGTGTTTCTAAACAAACTGCGCTTCTTTTCCCATATACGACGCCCTCTTTACCTACTTCATTTTCTACAAAGTTCGCCGTATAAATCTGCATTCCCGGACGATCCGTGTAAGTTTCCATCACGATTCCGCTTTCCTCAGCCATAAGTTCCGCCACTTTCTCAAAGTTTCCTTTGTTTTTCAAAACCCAGTTGTGATCATATCCGTTTCCGAATCGAAGCGGTTCGTACTCTTCCTCGATCCTCTCTCCTATTTTTCTTCCTTCCCGAAAATCCATAGGTGTATTCTCCACCGGAAGAATCTCTCCTGTCGGTATTGACTGTGCATCCCCCGGAGTAAAATAATCCGCCTCCAGAGTAAGCGTATGCTGCAGTACACTTCCGCTGTTATGTCCATCTAAATTAAAATAACTATGATTTGTCATATTCAGAATCGTATCTTTGTCCGACAAAGCTTCATAAAAGATATCAAGCTTATCATCTTTATCAAGGCTGTATGTCACGTATATATCTGCCGTTCCCGGATATCCCTGATCTCCATCCGGACTATGAAGTTTAAAACGAACAGACGTCTCCGTCACCTCTTCCGTCTCCCATATCCTTATATTGTAGAAATCCATACCGCTGTGCAGATTATTTCCGTTATCATTCCCCGTCAAATGATATGTTTTTCCGTTTAATTCAAATTGCGCGCCGCCAATCCGGTTTGCATTTCTTCCTACAATCGTTCCGAAAAAGCACGTACCTGCCTCATAACCGGCCGCGTTTTCATATCCCAGAACAACGTCCGCCATGCTTCCCTCTTTATTTTTCACCTTCAAACTGACCAGTGTCGCTCCTAAGTCAGTCACTGCTGCCTCCATCCCGTTTTCATTTCTTATCACATAGAGACTCGCCTGATTTCCTTCCTTCGTACACCCAAAATTTCTCGTCATTTCCATTTCCTTCCTTTCTGCTGCGTTTTCGTTACTTTCATCCGCTTCACTTTATATGGATGTTTATAGTATTCTGCCCCGCATTCTTCTGTTTTCATTATATAGTCAGCATGTTCCGATAGCAAGAGGATATCAAGAAAGAAAAAACAAAGTCTCTCTCATCCGTTTTAACTTCATATTAACGGAAAACTGATATGAATACTAAACCAGTCACCCTTCATCTGCGCGCTGATTTCTCCATTCATTTTCAGTACAAACCCTTTTGTAATAGAAAGGCCGAGTCCTGTCGAATTTTTGCTTCTTGCTTCATCTGCTTTATAGAAACGTTCAAAGACTCTTTGAAGATCGATCCGATCCGGATATTCCACTCTATTTTTAAACACTAGCTTCGCTCTGTTTTCCTTCTTTTTCAGTTGAATCTTCAATTCTTTATTTCCATGATCCAACCCGTTTTTCACAATGTTTTGTATAATCCTTCTAAGCGCCTGTCCATTCCCCATGATCCAAACAGGCGTATCTGTCAAGTCAAATTCCGGAACAATTCCCCTTTCTGCCCATTCATCATAATATGAAAACACTGTTTCTTTCAGAATCTGAGTTAAGTTTTGTCGTTCTTTTTTCAATTCATACGTTTCATTTTTTAACTTTGTATAAGTAAACAGCTCTTCCAGCATCTCTTTAAGGCTTTCGATTCGTTCCTCTATGATTTCGATATAACGCTTCCTGTCCGCTTCAGACGAACAGGTTTCCAGCAGTTGAAAATATCCGTCCATTGATGTCAGGGGCGTCCTTATATCATGCGATAAATTCGTATATGTATCAGCAATCATCCGTTCTTTTTTTACATATTGTGCAGCTTCTTCTTTTCGTTCTTTAATCATCTCGTTCAGAAGATCTGTCAACTCTTTAATATTTCCCAGCTTAATTTCTTTTGTGATGAGCATATTGCTCTCATGCTCTCTCAGAAAACGCAATTGGCGGCAGATATCTTTTACCTGCCGCATATAACTACCCAATATACAAATCAATGTAATAATAACTCCGACCAAAATCCCAACTATAACATACATGTTAAATATCTCGTTTCTTAAACACAAAACTTCCCAAACAGACTGCGGCTGCCACAAATGCAAATCCAACCAGCAAAGAAGTAACCGCCATTTCCGATGTAATCTCTGTTCCAAGAAGCGTAATCTTCCCGCTCACAGTATAATTGATCATATGAAAATTTTCCAGTCCGACTTTTGCAAGCATACGATCAATAAAACTATAAAAAATAATAAGTGCATTCATACACAGACAAATACCTATCACAATGCTGACTACATTATTTCTGATCACAAGCGCAATACACATTACGATCATCAAAAGAGCAAAATGCAGTATCGTCTGAAGAAGAAAATAAAGCGCAAATGCTCTTTTATCTCCCAGTATAACTTCATGGAAAAACAATTTGTTTGCCACTGCCTGTACAATGAAGAACAACATCATCGTCAATACTGTATAAAGGAACAAACATACGGCTTTGGCACATACGATCAAACCTCTGTTTTTCACTTGACCTGCTATATTTTTCACAAATCCGCTCGTTACATCTGCCGTAGAATACAGGATTGTAAAGATGATCATAAACACCGCAACGGCCTTTCCTTTTATATTTGCAAAAAACATATCGAAAACAGAAACCTGTTCCCCCGGTTTTGTCGGAGGCGTCACATCCATTCCAAGATTCACCTGACCGCTTTCTTGTTCTTCCATTGCATATTCATAATTCTGCTGCCGATCCTCAAGCGAATATGCATCCATTTCACCCGCTGTAAGCGCTGTTGTCACAATCATAAGAACAGCAAAAATTGTCCAGATTACATAGAGGCTTTTTGTTTTAAACATACGGAACAATTCCATTCGTATCATATTAAGCATTGCAGGCACCTCCTGTCAGATTCAGAAAATAATTTTCAAGTTCTTCGCTTGTAATTCCAATCCCTCTCACACTGACACCTGCTTTTGCAAGTTCCATATTCACAGCTGCGCTTTCATCCAGCCTTTCGTATATGTGGATCGTATTCTTGTCTGTCACCTGATAGTTCTTAAATCCCATCTGATCCAGCACCGGCAGCGCCTGTTTTGGGTCATCGAGAAAAATCTCCATCCTTTCTCCACAGCGCTGCATCAACTCTTCTTTCGTAATTTCCTGTACGAGAGTTCCGTTATGAATAATTCCATAATGGGTTGCGATTTTAGACAACTCTTCTAAAATATGACTGGAAATAATGATCGTCATATTCTGCTCATCTCGAAGTTTGAAGATCATATCCCGGATTTCCGCGATTCCCTGTGGGTCTAATCCGTTAATCGGTTCATCGAGCAGCAGCAGATCCGGCTCTCCGACAAGAGCCATACCGATCCCGAGTCTTTGCTTCATTCCGAGCGAAAAATGTTTTGTCTTTTTCTTTCCCACATTAGACAGGCCAACTGTTTTTAATATATTTTCAATGTATCTTTTGTCATTGATCCCAAACAATCGGCATTTTACCGCCAGATTATCATAAGCAGACATATTTCCGTATAGTCCCGGCGACTCAATCAGACAGCTGATCCTTGAACGTACGTTTTTCAACTGAGCATTCTTATATCCGAACATTTCAATCTCACCCGAAGTCGGTTGTGATAAACCGCTTATCATTTTCAAAAATGTCGTTTTCCCAGCTCCGTTTCTTCCGATAAAGCCGTAAATCGAACCTTTTTTCACATGAAGATCAACATGATCTACCGCCTTATGATGACCGAATTGTTTTGTCAATCCGTGTGTAGCCAATAAATATTCACTCATCTTTTTTCTCCTTTTCTTTTCTTTATCTGCTCTCATTCTATAAACAAATTGCTAATCAATCGCAAATAAAAAGTAAAAAAAGAGTAAAGATTACGGATGAAGCCTGTACCCGATCCCCCATACAGTTTCAATATATTCTTTATCTGTCACAGCCTTGATCTTCTTGCGGATATTACTTATATGTACGTCTAGCGTCTTTGTCTCTCCCATATATTGCTCTTCCCACGCATATTCAAACATTTCTTCTTTGCTGAATACTTTTTTCGGATGTTTTAACAACAGCTCCAATATTGAAAATTCCTGTTTTGTAATATGAGGCAATTCTGTATTTCCCACTTTTACAGTAAAATCACCCTTATTAAGTTCCAGCTCCTGATAAGTAAATCGGTGTTCCTCCTCTTTTCTCCCTGTTGTTTCTGCCCTTCTGATCTGCACTTCCACTCTGGCAGTTACTTCTTTAATATCAAACGGCTTTGTCACATAATCATCCGCTCCGCCGCGCAAAAATTCCACTTTATCATCAATCGTATCTTTTGCTGTTAGAATGATCACCGGGGTATTTCCTTTCTTTCGAATATCTCTAAGTACTTCTTCCCCCGGAATTCCCGGAAGCATTAAATCAAGAAGTATAACCGAATATCTTTCCCCCTGTAAAATCATTCTTGCTTCCGTACCTGAGAACGCCTGCGTACATATATACCCTTCTTTTTCTAATGCTTCTTTTAAAAGTCCGTTAATATTTACATCATCTTCTACGATTAATACTGAATTTCTATGTTCCATCTCCATCCTCATTTATGTAACAGATGTTTTTATTCCTCTGTTTTCATACGCCTTGTTTATATTTTCTCCGGATTCATATAAAAGTCATTTATTTTATCCATAGCATACAATATTCTTTTTCTCCGGTTTCCGCATCTTTTCCTTCTCTTTGAATACAAAATCCTTCCCTTTCATAAAATTGTACTGCCCTTTTATTTTTTACATATACGTTTAATTCTAATCTTTTTCTCTTTTGTTTTACAAAATCAAGAAGCTGCTTTCCGATACTTTGGGAGCGAACGTCTCCTCTGACAAAAATCCCCTCCACATAATCTTTATCTAATCCGATAAAGCCGAGAATTCCGCCTGTTTCATCAAATATCTCTTCCATCATGTCTTCTGTCTCGAAAACATAGATTTCCGCCTGCAAAAACATCTCTTTAACCGCATCTTTGTAACCTTCCCAATAACACGGATCAATAAAATCATGCGCTTCTTTATTCGCGGCAAGCCAGATTTTCACTGCCGCTTCCAGATCCTGTCTTTGAAATTTTCTGATCACGTCTTTCTCTCCTGCATCTTATCTTTTTATTCTCCGCATTCCGCGGCGTTTAAAAAGTTTCTGCCATCATGTAAAATCAAACAGCGATAACTGATTACTCTGCGGAAGATCTCCAAACAATCCAAGCTCCGCCATCAGATCAATCACAGTCTTGCTGACTTTTGTTCTTTGCCTGAAGTCGTCAAGCGACAGATACGCCCCGTCTTTCGCCGCCTCTTCCACTGCCTCGGCAGCTTTATCCCCCATTCCTTCAATGCTTGCAAGCGACGGCATCAGCTTTCCGTCTACGATCTGAAACATCTTTGCCTTCGCCCTATAAATATCAATCGGAACAAACTCAAATCCACGGGCATACATTTCCTGAACGATCTTCATGTCTTTTAGCACGTCCTGCTCTTTCTTGCTTAGCTGATCCCCTTTACTTTTATACTGTTTTATATGATAATTCAACGTTTCTTTTCCCTGACACATAAGCGCATACGAAAACGCATCCGCCCTGATGCCGAAATACGCCGCATAATATGCAAGAGGATAGTTGATCTTACAGTATGCGATCCGATATGCCATCATAACATAAGCGGCGGCATGTGCTTTCGGGAACATGTAGCTAATTTTTTTACATGACCAAATATACCAATCCGGCACATCCTGTGCTTTCATCGCCTCTTCCCATTCCGGTTTCAGTCCTTTTCCTTTTCGCACACTTTCCATAATCGTAAACGCAAGAGCACTTTCTACTCCTTTGTTGATAAGATAGATCATAATATCGTCTCTCGTACAAATCGCCGTCGAAATCGTCGCCTTTCCCGACTTCACAAGCTCCTGTGCATTTCCAAGCCACACATTCGTTCCGTGCGATAATCCGGAAATACGGATCAGATCCGAAAGTGTCTGCGGTTTCGTATCCTGAACCATTTGAATAACAAAGTCCGTTCCGAATTCCGGTATTCCGAGACTTCCGATCTTACATCCGTCAATATCTTCCGGCTTAATCCCCAACACTTCTGTTCCATGAAACAGTTCGATCACATCCTTATCATCAAGAGGAATTTCGGTCGCAATAAACGGATGATCTGCATTGTATTCATTTTCCATAGCATCCGATGTAATATAGTCCTCCAGTGTACGGATCATCGTCGGATCGTCATGTCCCAGAATATCTAACTTCAACAAGTTATGATCGATGGAATGATAATCAAAATGTGTCGTTGTAATTCCACATTCCATATCATTTGCCGGATGTTGAACCGGAGTAAATTCATTGATATCATGCCCGTGAGGAAGAACGACGATACCTCCCGGATGCTGACCTGTGCTTCTTCGGATTCCCGTACACCCTTCGGTCACTCTTTCTATCTCACATTTTCGTTTTCTTTGCTCATGTTCCTCATAGTAGTTCCGGACAAATCCATACGCTGTCTTATCTGCCAGAGTACCGATCGTTCCAGCCTTAAATGTATGTCCTTCACCGAAAAGAACTTCTGTATATTTATGAGCCTTTGCCTGATAATCTCCGGAAAAGTTCAAGTCGATATCCGGTTCTTTGTCTCCTTTGAATCCTAGGAATGTCTCAAACGGAATATCAAATCCCGCTTTCACAAGCTGTTCTCCGCATACCGGACACTTCTTATCCGGCATATCATACCCGCATCCGCCGGCAAATGAACGCACTTCATCCGACTCAAAATCACTATAATGGCATTTTGAACAATAATAATGCGGACTTAACGGATTTACCTCTGTAATTCCCGCCATTGTCGCAACAAAGGAAGATCCGACCGATCCTCGCGAACCTACAAGATATCCGTCCGCATTTGACTTCCAAACAAGCTTTTGCGCAATGATATACATAACCGCATACCCATTTGAAATAATGGAATTCAGTTCTTTTTCCAGACGTGCGGAAACTTGCTTCGGAAGATCTTCTCCATACATCTCATGAGCTTTCCTGTAACAGATATCCCTTAGTTCCTGATCTGAATTTTCGATAACCGGAGGACATTTGTTCGGATTGACCGGAGAGATCTTTTCAATCATACCCGCGATCTTCACCGGATTATCTATAACAATCTCTCTCGCTTTCGCCGCGCCGAGGTAGGAAAACTCTTCCAGCATCTCATCTGTCGTGCGAAGAAACAACGGAGGCTGACGATCCGCGTCGTCAAATCCTTTTCCCGCCATAATAATCCTTCGGTACACTTCATCGTCAGGATTTAAAAAATGTACGTCGCATGTTGCCACTACCGGCTTTCCGAATTTTTCTCCGAGCTCCACGATCTCCCTGTTGATATTTTGCAGATCTTCTATTGAATTTACATCCGCTATACGTTCACTCTCGATCATAAACTGATTGTTTCCGACAGGCTGTATCTCATAATAATCATAGAATTCCGCCAGCCTCGCAATCTGTTGGGCAGAGCGCTTTTCATGCACTGCCTGATATAATTCTCCCGCCTCGCAGGCGCTTCCGATCAGCAGCCCTTCCCTGTGCTCGTTCAAAAGACTTTTCGGTATTCTCGGTCTTCTTGCGTAGTAAGTCATATGAGATTGAGAGATCAACTGGTACAGATTATATCGGCCGATATCATTTTTCGCCAAAATAATAATATGATGTGTCGGCATTTTCCGAATCGCATTGACATTCCGGTCCCCGTAACGATTCACTTCTTTTAAAGTTCCGACCTGATCCTTTTTCAGCATTTCTGTAAATTTAACAAATATTTCCGCAGTTGCCTCTGCATCATCCACTGCACGGTGATGATTCTCAAGGGAAATATTCAACGCTTTCGCCACGATATTTAATTTATATTTTGACAACGTCGGCAAAAGTACACGTGCCAGCGCTACTGTATCCAGATATACAAACTCATCCGAAAGTCCAAGCGACCGGCAATTCTGTTCGATAAATCCAACATCAAACCCGGCATTGTGCGCGACAAGCACACCGTCTCCTGCAAACTCAAGGAACTGAGGTAAAACAACGTCTATTGTCGGTGAATCCATCACCATTTCGTCTGTGATGCTTGTCAGGTTTGTGATCTCAAACGGAATCGGCCGTTTCGGATTCACAAACGTACTAAAACGATCCGTGATCTTTCCGTCCGTCACTTTTACGGCTCCGACCTCTATGATCGCATCTTTGATTGAACTAAACCCTGTAGTCTCGATGTCAAAGACAATATAAGTATCGTCAAGCGTCTGATTGCCTGCGTTTACTGCAATCTCCGTCAGATCGTCCACAACATATCCTTCCACACCGTAAAGAACTTTAAACGGGTCGTCTTTATCAAGTGTTTCAATATAATGATTGGCGTCCGGAAACGCCTGAGCCACACCGTGATCTGTGATCGCGATTGCAGGATGTCCCCAGTCATGCGCACGTTTTACGATATCTTTTACTTCCGACACACCGTCCATATCGCTCATTTTCGTATGACAATGAAGTTCTACCCGCTTGATTGGACTTAAATCTTCCCTTTGAACCGTAAAATCACCGATCTTTTTAATTCCTGTTACAGAAGCTATCGTAAGTTCTCCGTCAAATTTATCAATCGTCGTAACTCCTTTGACTTTTACGAACGCTCCTTTTTTTAATTCCCCTAAGATTTCAGGAAGTTGTTCGTTTTTCGCAAACATTTTCACTGTGATCGTGTCTGTAAAGTCTGTCACAGAAAATATAATGATCGTCTTTTCATTCCGGATTTCTCTTGTATCAAAACTGATAATCTTACCGTGTACTGTGATCTCTCCCATTTCTGTGATCACCTGCTCTAAAGAAATAGGCTCATCTTCAAAATTACGCCCGTAAATCAGATTCGGATCGTCACCGATCTTAACAGGACGGTAAAAATCTTTCTTTCGGAATTCACCTTTTTTAAATTCTCCCTTTTTCACTCCTCCTGATATTGCCGCCGATGTTCCTTTCCCGTCTCGGGATGATACCGATGCTTTATCCGCCGCATTTTCAGATGAAGTTCTTTTTATCTGATCTTTCTTCTCTTCTCCTTCTGCCTGAGGCGTTTCCCCGCGCTGTCTTGCCCGTCTCTCAAAGATCGCATTGATCTCCTGTTGGATTCTCTGTTCATCATATTCCCTGCTTCCTGTTCTGTCAGGCTCTTTGTAATCTACACGGATCTCTGCCGGAATATGAAATCTTTCTGAATACACTTCCTTTAACAGATCCACTATCTCTTCTTTTCGCCCTGCCGAAACAATCGTATCGAGCAGTTCCAGGCAGACTACATTTTCCGCTTCATAGCGGATATCTGCCTGTGCAAACATATTAGATGCAAGCATACTTTTTTCTTTCAATTCGAGGATGATACTCTCCCTGTATTCATTCATAAGCGCTTCTGCAGTATACTGTCCCGAGAGCATATATTCCTCCACAATATGCACCGCAACAGCCGTTTTGGCAAATAACTGATCTTTGATACATTGTTCCATCTGAAAAATCTGCTTCTTCTGAATGAGATGTCTGCTGAAAATATATATGTTAAGAAAATCACGTCGCGAGTTCGTCGTGATCTTCTTAACTTCCACATCTGAAAACAGCAAACGGACATCATCGTCTGCTCTCAACGTCGGAAATACATGAAAAAATTTTTTATCGTCTTTTACCTGTTCCAAATCAACAGCTCCTATATATTCTTTTACACTGATAACAGTAATACGTATTCTTTTTAGCTCTCTTCATCCGGCATGATCCGAATCTGTCACTTTTTCCAGTTTAAAAGTTCCTGCCGCAATGTTTCCAAAAGTTTTTCTTCTTTTACTTTTTTTATGATCTCGCCTTTTTTGATCAGAAGACCTTCTCCGATCCCTCCGGCGATTCCGATATCAGCTTCTCTTGCCTCTCCCGGACCGTTCACTACACATCCCATAACGGCAACTTTGATATCAAGAGGAATATCCTGAACCATCTTCTCCACTTCGTTTGCCAGACCGATCAGATCGATCTTCGTCCTGCCGCAAGTAGGACAGGATACAACTTCGATCCCGCCTTTTCGCAAACCAAGTGTTTTTAATATAAGCTTTGCGCTTCGAATCTCTTCTGCCGGATCTCCGGTCAAAGAAACCCGGATCGTATTTCCTATCCCCTCGTTGAGGATGATCCCAAGACCTATCGAAGATTTTATATTTCCCGAATAAACCGTTCCCGATTCTGTAATACCGACATGAAGCGGATAAGGACATGCCTTTGCGATCAATTCGTGAGCTTTCACGCACATCAGCACATCGGAAGATTTAATACTCACAACAAGATTGTCATATCCCATTTTTTCGATCATATGCACTTTGTCAAGAGCACTCTCCACGATCCCTTCTGCCGTTACACCGTTGTATTTTTCCAAAATATGCTTTTCCAAAGAACCGCTGTTCACACCGACACGGATTGGTACATTGTACTCTTTTGCCTTATCTACAACAGCCTGAACCTTTTCTTCCGAGCGGATATTTCCCGGATTGATGCTAATCTTATCCGCTCCGTTTTCGATCGCGGCGATCGCCAGCCTGTAATCGAAATGAATATCTGCCACAAGAGGAATATGAATTTGTTTTTTTATTTCTTTCAACGCCTCTGCCGCTTCCATTGTCGGAACCGCACAACGAATGATTTCACATCCTGCCGCCTCCAAACGCAGTATCTGATCTACTGTTTCTTTCACATTTTCTGTCTTTGTATTTGTCATCGACTGGATCGTTACCGGATGAGTTCCTCCGATCTTCACATTGCCGATCGCAATTTCTTTTGTGTTTTCCCTGTACATTCTGTTTCTCCTTTTTCCGAACTGTCTTATCGTTTTATTATAACAGAAGAGTTCCGTAAACGGAACTCTTCTTCATCTGATTTGCTGTTACTTCTTTTCTCTTTTGACAAATACAAGCTGATCGCCATATTCACGCTCTGTTAATGTAAGCGTATCTTTCTCTATACTGTAATCATATGTTCCTGAGAGAAGTCCTTCCGCCTGTGTATCCTCAGTGTGAATCGTAAAAACCTTCGTTTTTGTATCCACTTCTGATTGCACCGTCTCAAAAGACTTTTTATCCTCGTCTGTCAGCGTAACTTTTCCGTTACTTTCTATCTTGATCACTTCTCCGCTGTCTTCACTGACCCAAGTTCCCACAAGTGGATTTCCGACAAAGAGTCTCGTCACAAAAAAGACCGCTACGATAACTATAAGTATTGATGATATTGCAACAATCGTTCTCCAAAGCGTACTTCTTTTCTCTTCATTATTTTCTAAAATCATAGATTATTTCGTTTCCCTTCTTTTTCTGTCTCGCTTCGGGTTTTGCACCAAAGCACTCTGTTCTGCATAATTTATTTTCTTTTTTCATTTCTGTCTGACAATCTTAGCGTCGGCAAAAAATTCCGGTACATGGAAACTCGGCACACTCGATAAGATAGGGGAATAAGATGCATAATGTTCGGCTTCTTTTGACTCTGAAATTTTATAAAAATTGCATGTAAAATAGCTTCCTTCTCCTAAATTCAGCGGTCCGTAAATCTTTTCCAAAATTTTAACGGGAACTTTCAATTCTGCCGTCCAGTCATTTTCATGCACTTCTGCATGACATTCAAATCCCACCCGTTCCGCCTCTGTAAAATAAGAACGGTACATCCGTCTGGAACCATATTCCGCATGCAGGACTCCGTTTGCATTTACTGCAAAATTCAAATAATTTTCTTCATTCGCTCTCGAAGAAACCGGCTCGAACATAAGATAAGCTTCCATCACGCTGTCTCTGTAAATCGGGTCATTGATCTCCGTATAAACACGAAGAGGATTCTTTTCTTCACAGATCAGCTTCAAATAGAATGCATCTTGAGGAATAAATCCGATATATCCATACATAGGAGGAAATTTCTCAGTTCCCCATAATGCATTTTCCACACGAAACGGAATCAGATCATCCAACTGCTCTTTTCTTTCTATTATTGCAACCTCTAATTTCATACGATGCACCTCCTCGGCTTTACTACAGAGCACAACTGTTACAGATTAATTATATGTTTATATATAATTTATCAGAAAATTTGTTGTTTTTCAATCCTTCGTATTGCCAATTCAACGCACATCTGCTATAAAATCATTCTCCGCCTAATTTTGATGCCGCAAACCATCCTGCCGCAAATGTCACCACTCCGATCAGCAATGTCACAACAGAGAACGCACTCCAGTCTGTCTTTAACAAAATTGCGATCGGCGATGCGATGATCAGACCGATGATCGCATAATATGCATGGATCTCCGCTTTTGAAAAAATAAATTCGATCAGCTTTGCAATCAGGAAGATCCCGATCACGATCCCGATTCCGAACGGTATCAAAACTTTACACTGCGTCAAAATACCATTTATATCAAAAGCTACAACAGCGTCAATAAATTGATTGATTGTTTTCAGAATCGTATCATAATATCCGAGAAGCATAAGCATCATAGATCCGCTTACTCCGGGAACGACCATCGTTGCAGCCGCAATGATACCAACGCTGAACAACTTGATCATATTTATAATTCCGAAACTTACATCTGCCGCTTTTCCGTTTGTATCCCCAAGCAAAGCCATCAGTATCACTATTCCGAAAAAGATCAAAAATGCGGCGATCTTCCCTGTTGAAACCGAGTGACCTTTCACTTTATTAAAAATAAACGGAAGACTGCCCGCGATCAATCCGCAGAAAGCAAAATTTGTCGGAATCGGATAATTTTCCAAAAGAAACTCAAACAACCTTGAAAGAATAACGATTGCCGCTCCCGCTCCTATGAAAATCGGAATAAGCAGTTTCATGCTGTTCTTAAATTCTGATTTCAGATGCGTGATCGCATGAATCAGTTTATCGTAAAGTCCCATTGCGACCATCATTGTTCCCCCGCTCACTCCGGGAATAATATTCGCAATTCCGACAACCATACCTTGTAACAATTTTTTTATCATTTTCTATGCTCCTATTTTCTTTTTCAGGAAATCAAGAAATATCTTCATCTCCTCATCTGTGCCTATTGTGATTCTAAGATAATCTTTTATCTTAGGATCATTCCAATGCCGCACATAAATTCCCGCTTCTTTTAATTCTTCAAACAATTTAAGCGCATCATATCTCGGATGAGTCACAAACAAAAAATTTGCCTTTGAATCTGTACATTCAAATCCGAGATCTCTGAGTTGCTCTTTTACATTTTCCCGCGTTTGTACTATTTTACTTATATTTGTTTTAAAATATTCCGTATTTTCCAAAGCTGCCGCTCCACATGAGATTGCCGCACAGCTCATTGTATAAGAATTAAACGAATATTTTACATCATTTAAACAACGGATCAATTCCGGATTGGAAACTGCATATCCTATTCGCATTCCCGCCATACTTCTAGACTTTGAAAACGTCTGCGTAACGATCAGATTATCGTAACGGTCAATCAAGCTGATCGCTGACTTTCCTGCAAAATCAACATACGCTTCATCTATGATCACAATATTGTCTCTGTTATGACGCAAAATGTCTTCGATGAAATCCACTTCCTCATAAATCGCCGTCGGGGCATTTGGATTCGGAAAAATGATTCCTCCGTTTACTTTGTAATAATCTTCTTTTACAATTCTAAACTTTCCATCTAATTTCGGGCAGACATACGGAATCCTGTACAAATTTGCCCATACCTGATAAAAAGAATATGTAATATCAGGAAATAATATCGGTTTTTCCGAATTAAAAAACGTAAGGAAGCAAAGCGAAAGCACATCGTCTGATCCGACTCCCACAAAAATCTGATCTTCTCCTACTTTTAATTGATCCGCGAGCGCTTTTATAAGCTTCCCTGAGGTCGGATCCGGATAAAGACGAAATTCATCCTCTTTCAGTTCATCAAAAACCGCTTTCACTTCGGGCGCCGGGGGGTATGGGTTCTCATTTGTATTCAGTTTCACTACCTTTTGCCGCGGCTGTTCTCCCGGAACATACGGATCCACTATACGTATATTATTTAAAAGTTCTTTTCTGACCGTCATTGTCTCTTCTCCCGCACATGGCTTTTTACATTCTTACTATTTATATTCTCCGGCAAGTTCTTTAAATTTCGGCAATGAATTTACGATTGTCTCGTAAGCCACACAATATGCGATACGCACATATCCCGGACATCCGAACGAACTTCCC
>ENA-OPRK01000644-OPRK01000644.1-human-gut-metagenome-genome-assembly--contig:-NODE-644-length-18628-cov-6.570075_pt1 | contig 18628 bp, 19 predicted proteins | sample MGYA00241793_ERZ501877 | MGnify/ENA primary metagenome ERZ501877 (study PRJEB25962, sample SAMEA1966253) | human gut metagenome | biome: human gut; feature: human-associated habitat; material: faeces... | reverse complement strand
CCCCCGCGTGCTGGTGTTCGACAACGCCACCGGGGTCGGCCACCGCAGGGCCGACGGGACCGTCACCCAGACGAGGCTGTTCTCGCTGTTCTGCGCGCACTACGGCTTCGAGACGAGGTTCTGCAACCCGTATTCCGGGCACGAGAAGGGCAGCACCGAGAACGCGGTCGGTTTCCTGCGCCGCAACCTGATGGTGCCGACGCCGTCCGCGGAGGGATGGGACCGGCTCACGGACGCGTGGCTGGAACGCTGCGACGAGATCGCGCGCGGCGTCCACTACCGCGAGGACGCGCCGATCCGGGACCTGTTCGAGACGGACCTCGACCACATGCTCCCGCTGCCGCCGTCCATGTTCGACGCGTGCGACTGGCGCGGGGTGAAGGCCGACAGGACCGGAACGGTCACAATCGACTCGGACCGCTACCTCGCGGGCCCGAAATGGCATTCCATGCGTCTCATGGCCGGCGTGCGGGCCCTGCGGGTCGAGCTGCGTTCCATGGACGGCGAGCCGATCGTCACGCTGGAGCGCAGGTGGGGCCGCAGCCCCGACACCGCGATGGACCCGCTGTCGCTGCTCGCCATCATCGCGCGCAAGCCGCGTTCGTGGGGCGAGAGTCCCATACGCTCCGACTTCCCGGAGGAGACGCGCGTGCTGCTCGACCGGATGGAGCCGCGCGAACGCGGCCTGCTGGTCGATGACATCCGCCGCGCGGCCGTGGCGAGTGGCTTCCGTGCGGCCGCCATGGCCGTCGTCGAGATCGTCGCCACGGGCAGAAGGCCCGACAGGGCCGCGATCGACCAGACGGCCAGGCGGATCGCGCAGGGCGACGGCCCCGAATCGAGGGCCAGGCTCGACACGTACAGCAGGTTCATGAGGGAAGACGGCGATGAGTGAGCCGACGGACGCCGCGGCGGGCGGACGCAGGGGCGGGCGGACCGTGAGCAAATCCACCCCGGACGAGGTCATGGAGCTCGCATGCGGGCTGCCGTTGACCAGGAGCGTGCTGCGTTCCGTGGTCGCGGACGCCACGCCCGGCCAGCTCGGCGTGCTGGCCGACCTGTTCAGGGCCGAGAACGCCAGCCGGACGGAATCCAGGCGCGCCAGGCTGATCAGGAACGCGGGATTCCCGTGCGTCAAGGGCTTCGACGGATACGACTGGGGCATGGCGTCGTTCCCCGCCGACTGGGGGCGCGAGCAGCTCATGGACCTCGGTTTCGTGGACCGGGCCGAGGACCTCGTGCTTTACGGCGACGTGGGATGCGGCAAGACGCACATGGCGATCGCCACGGGCATGCTGGCGTGCGAGAGGGGCATGCCGGTGAGGTTCTTCACCGCGTCGTCGCTGGTGATGCGTTTGCGGCGGGCGAGGGACGAGAACCGGCTCGACGCGGAACTGCGCGCGATAGGCCGCGCCAGGCTGCTGGTCATCGACGAGCTGGGCTACCTGCCGATCGACATCGACGGGGCCAGGCTCCTGTTCCAGGTCGTCGCGGATTCCTACGAGAAGCGGAGCGTGGTGTTCACCACGAACCTGGAGTTCGGACGGTGGGGCGAGGTGTTCGGCGACGGCGACATGGCCGCCGCGGTCATCGACCGCATCGTGCACCACGGAAGGATCGTCAGGTTCCGTGGCGAGTCATACCGCAACAGCCACTCCCTGATGAGATAACCGAAAAAGAGCGGAACCGGCCCGACCGCCGGTGACGGTGTCCATTTTGAACGCCGATGGTGTTCAGATTAACTGGTGACGACACGCAGATTTATTTGACGAAAGACACCCGCACCCCCACGTCCGCCACGCCCGGAACCCGGCCGGGACTGCGCCCCCGCACGCGGAGGGCGCAGCCATGGGGAGGGCCGACGACGGGAAACGGCACGGGCCATGCCTCACATGCCACACGACGGGGCGGACGGAGCCGACAGGGCAAGAAGCGTGGGTCCGCGCCATCCGGCACGGAAGCGGCCGCGGGGACATCGTCCCGCACGCCGTACGGGGTGCGCAGGCGCGCGCCAGCGGCGCGGATTCCATGAGCATCGCGTCGAGGTATCCGGTCGTCGATCTCATCTCCGCCATGTCACAGCCCCCTCGCGCACGGCGGGACCGTGTCGGTCCGATCGTCGGGGAACGGCGGGACGCCGGAGCCTCATGCTCTCGACCAGTCCGCTGCCGGCGGGTGACGTCTCGGTGAAGTATTCGATGACGGCCCTGGCCTGCCCGTCGGTGAGGGAGACGCTTTCGCAGGTGTCCGGATCGAAGCCGAGCGCGACGATCGGACCGTGCAGTATCGCGTACGGCTCTCCCCCTGCCGACGCGCGCCGGGTCCCGGTCGCGTAGATGGCGCGGTTCGGACCGAACTTCGACGCGCCGTCGTCGTTGACCACAGGTCCACCCCGGGGATCACGCCCGGCCACGTGTCGGACCAGCCGCCGACCAGCCTGGTCAGTGCCTCGTCCACCGGGTCGCGTCCGAGGGTCTCGAGCTCCACGCGGCGTGGGTCGCCGCCCTCCGGGATCAGGATCCCGGTCATGATGCCGTCATGCGCCATGGCGCCGTCTCCTTCCGGGCCATCCGACGGGCACGCTCGCTCCCGATGGCACGGATGGCCGGCCATCCGCAATCCTCCGTCGCGTCGCACACGCGGCCGTGACACGATGTCTACAAAAAGCGGATGGGCGGATACGCATACATGCGTATCCGCCCATCCGCTTGCGGGGAGGGACCGGCGTCAATAGGCGTTGTTGTTCAGCCAGAATTCCTTCGCCTTGCCGGGGCTGCCGTAACGGGACTTGATGTATCGCAACCCCCATTTAATCTGCGTGGCCGCGTTGTCCTTCCAGTCGCTTCCCGCCGTCGCGAGCTTCGACGCGGGATACGATTGCGGGATGCCGTGCGCGCCCGACGTGGGGTTCGTGGCGTTTCACCGCCAGCCGGATTCATGCTCCCAGATCCACACGAGCGCCTGCCAGTCGGTGTCGTTGTCCCATTCCTTGTAGCCGCTGGCGATCATCCGCTTGGCGATGCCCTTCGCGTCCTCGGGTTTCGCGTGGTAGCCGTCGCCGCTGTACTTCACGTTCACGCTCCCGTCGGAGGTCGAATCGTCGGACGAGGCGGCGCATGTCCATTTCGCCGACGTCGCGGACGAGGATGAGGCTGATGTGCCGCCGCCGGACGACGTGGCCGTGGTTCCGGTGGAGGAGCCGTCGCCCGGATGCCAGAAGGTCGCCCCGGGAGTCTGCGCGCTGATAACGCCGGAATGGATGACGACCGCGACGTGCCCGTACCGGCCGTCCGCGGTCCAGCTTCCGCCGCCGATGTAGCTGACGGACGATCCGGGAGAGAAGGAGACGATGCCGCCGGCCCTGGCGCCCTGTGTCCATCCGTGGGCCCTGGCGGACGCGCCCCAGTCGCCTCCGTTGCCCCAGGAGCCCTGGCCGAGATCATGCCCGAGGGCCCTTTGCCTCATGCACGCCCACCAGGTGCATTGCAGGCCCGAACCGCCATACACGACGTTGTAGCCGGAGCAGGGCGAGACGGACGCGGGCCACATCCTCTTGACCTCGCCCTCGGTCTTGCCGACGTTCCCCGTCCAGTCGCCCGTCGCGGCGGACGCGACCGTGGACGACGAGGAGGAGGTCGAGGCGTCCTTGCATCCGGCGAGGAAGTGGAGCACATCGAGCGGATTGCACGCGCCGGCCGTCATGACCACGCAGAGGGCCGCGGCGATGGAAAGCATCCGCCGATGGCGGGCGGATGCCGGATGTTTCCATGTCATGTCAGTCGCCGTCGTTCGTGCCGATATACCAGAACGGTGTCTGACCGGCGACGGTGATCTCGACGGGCTGGCATGGTCTCTGATTGGTGCCCACGCCCACGCTCGAGACCGATGATATCCAGAATTTCGTCCCGTCCGGCATGTCGGCCGCGGAGGTGGCCTGCATCTCGTCGCCGTTCTTGTCGAGGAAGGGCTGGTCCGCCATCGCCGGACAGTCGACCGTCACATACCAGACGCCGTCATCCATGGGTATGGCGACGGCATCATAGTAGCGTGAGATCACCGTCTGCGGGTCGGTCGACGAGGTGACGTGCTCGCCTATCGACTGCGGGACGTCGAAGAACGCGGAGGCGGGATCCCAGTATTGCGTGTCCTTGATCGTCTCCTCGCTCTTGCCCTGGAACCTGTGGTCCGTCGAGTAATCATAGGATTGGATGAGGAGCATGTCCTTCGAGACGCCGGTACACAGTTTGTCCGCATTGAACCGGCGTTGCCTCCACCAGTATCGGGCCATGTTGCCCGGCCCGTGCGACGCCCCGGCGATGTCAGGCTGGAAGAGGTTCTGCATGGTTTGGTTCCATTCCTCGTCGGACGGCGTCGGGTCGAGGATGGCGTCCACCGTGTCGAGCGCGACGTCGACCGGCCCGCCCCTGCCTCCGACGGGAGCCTGGCCGACGTCGGACGATTCGCCGCCGGTCCTGGTGGCGGAGACCAGCGACTGGCGGGACCAGTCACCGGGCACGGGGATTCCCGCGGCCTTCAGGCCACGGTATCCACCGGAACCACGACGTGATTGCGTGTCGCCCGCCTTCGTGCCGGCATCGGACGATGAGGACCGATCCTGCCGGCCGGCATCCGATCTGTTGACATGGGTGATGATGACGCCAAGGGAGATGACGAACACGAAGGCCATGAACATGGCGACCCATCTGACCGGCCGCGGCAGCGGACGGGGTTCCCTGCTATTCGACATCACTCACCTTCCGTCGATTCCTGCCACTCCGGACCGGCCGTGCCGGATCCGTCCATGACGGCTTCCGCCCCATCGCGTCCGGACTCCTCCTTGAGGTCGAACCCGTTCACGATCCGTTCCGCGTTCCTGATGTCGGATGCGGTGTTGTTCGCCTCCTTCGCGGCTGCGCGCAACGGACCGTCGACATGGGCTTCCAGCTCCTTCACCTTCGCCCGGAGGGTTTTGAGCTCCATCATACCCTGGGCGAACGCGTCGAGGGCGGCCAGACGGTCCCGTTGCGATTCGCGCAGGGCCCTCGAAACGTCGCGCTTCGCGTCACGCACCATGTTGTTGCTGACCAAAATGCACTCCTTCATATGCGGTATCGGTTTCCCGATGCAAGGATGACCCGGGAAACCGCCTCCCGCGGTGCACCGCGTCTACAGGTTTTCGACTTGTAGACGCGGTGCACCGTCGCGGGCCGCGATGGCGGGAAGGATGGAACCGAAATCCATCAACACCGTGCGAAGGAAGGAAACAGGATGGAGAATCTTCTCGCAGGCATCATGGGCCTGCTCGTGGGACTGTGGAACTGGACCGTGCATCTGAACGGCGGATTGCAGGTCGTGCCCGTGCTCGCCGCGGTCACCATGGCCGGCGTGTACGCGATCGTCGCGAAGAGGATGCGCGATCCGATGATGGTGGAGACCGGCGGAGACGTCGCGGGAAGGACCATCATCGGCATCATCGCATACGTGTTCGGCGTGGCGTTCGCCCTCATCGCCCTGCTCGGGCTCGCCGCCGTGTTCGCCCCGCTGCTCGGTTTCATCCGACCATGACGCGAACCCCATGCTCCGGCCGCGCCCGATGGGGCGCGGCCTTTCCATGTTTCGGAACACCGGAGTGGGAACGATGAACGATCCCGTGACCAGAACCGGCATGGACCGTTGGCCGTCCGACGTCGGACCGCGAACCGGCACGGCCACGGGCAAGGCCGGTTCCGGTGGCGTCGTCCCACGGACGCAAGGGACGTGACCCGATCCGGACGGCGGGGATCATGGAAAAGCCGCCGATCGGCATCAACCGGTAGACGCCGTGCACCATCATGCCGCGGCGTCGGGGCCAGAATCGGATACGACCGGCCCGTCGAACCGAAACCGAATATGGGGCATCGCTTTCCGTTTCCCGGATTTTCCTTTTCCGGAAAAAGGAAGCGGCGTTTCCAAAAAACGGAAGATGATTTTCCAAAAAATGGAAATCCGCATTCCGGACGTCCGGTCCCACCGACCCGGCCGACAGGACGAACCAGGGATATCGAAAGGAGAAAAGAATGGGGTTCAAGGCGTTCCCACACCGTCTGATCGTGCGGATCGGTGATGAGGCATATCGGAAATTGAGGCAGGAGAGCCGGAAGGCCGGCTATCAGGTGGCACTGGTCGAACGGTGGTTCCTGATCCCCTAGGACGTCGGCGACCTCTACAGCGGCATCGCCGCGAAGGAGGAGCTGCACGACATGATGCATCCGGAACTGCCGGACGGGACACTGGCCGGACGAAGGAGCGGGGAGACCTACCATGACATCTTCCTCACCGACGCGGAATACGAGGTCGTCATCCTCGCCGCCGCGAAGCGGGGCCTGACGCAGGAAGCCTACGCGGCGCGGATCCTCAGGGAGCAGATCGCCATCGCGGAGAACCTTGGCTGGCCGATACCGGAGAACCTCACGAACAAGACGGTGGACGACGAAGCGCGGCGGATGCTCCGCAAGCTCAAAACCGGCCAATGAACCGTCCCTACATGCCATACCGTTCGCCATACCAACCGCTATACCGAACGTATTCCAATCGACATGCCGAACGTCACACCAAAAGCCCGCCGATCGGCATACCGAACGCCGGCCCGATCGGCAACCAATCGGTTGGAGAAATAGGTGTAGCAAGTTATACGGATTGTGTACACAATCCGAAACCGCCCTCCACCGCCCGATGGCGGTGGACATGGACCCGAGTGCCGAAGGCCTTTGGACGGAAGAGGAACGGTCTTTTCGCACGTCATCAGGACGGCATAGCGACCAGCAAGGATGAACATTGACGAACAACGGCTCCAAAAGAAAACGTCCGAAGAGGACAGGCCAGACCCGCGGGCGGCAGATCCACATCAGGGTTTCCGACCGGGAATTCGAGGGGATCCGCGCCGCCGCGGACGCGAAAGGCGTCGGCATCTCACGCTATCTGGTCGAGGCGTACGAGGCATGCCGCGACCTCGAATCGGCGCGCAAGGAATGCGAGACGGGTCCCATCGTCCGGCAATTGGAGTCCATCCGATCCGAGATCTGGTGCATCGGACATAACGTCAACCAGATTGCACGCAACACGAACCGTGACATGGCCGCGGGTCCGGAGGACGAATATTCCGCCGCGAAAGCCGTGAAGGATTGCGCACGGCTGTTCGCCGAAGCCGCGGACATCGTCAGGGGCCTCGACGGGCAAACATGCGATTGAACGATAGAGCCGGACGATGGGACCCGTCACCAGCGTCGAGCCGATGTCACACCACTCTGCGAAACAGCACGCCGAAATATTCCTCAGGCATGCAGAGACCCTGGGCGCAATAATTTGATCGGGTTCCGGAATCCTTGTGTAAGGATTCCGGAACCCGATCAAATGTCGAAAGACCTGCTTATGGAACCGAACCGACAGAGAACGATCGGGAGAAGGACGCCGACAAAACGCACCGTCTGGCGATCGGTCATTTTCGGTTACAGGGACATATCATCTCCTTCCTGTCTCTTCGCATGATTTTCTGGTCTCTTCCGACGTGGATCGAGTCCCGGCTTCGACGCTTAGGAATTCAGTCCAAAGTGCCAAGGGGTAAGTAATGGCGAACATGCTCATCAGCGTTCTCCGAATGCTCTCCACCAAGGATGCCATACCGGGGATGATATCCACTCCGATCCCAAGTCCGAGGAACAACAGGATGTATCCGAGGAATAGCTTCCCGAAACGGCAGGCCTTCCCGCTTTTGAATATTTGCCATCCCCATCCGGCTTCCCTGTATGCGAGAACGGTCATCATGGCCAACGTCAGGAGACTCATGACAGCCATAATCACCGCGAACGCGGCGGATGGATCCTGAGAGCGGAAGTACAGAATCACCGCAGACGCAATGCATAAGATAGCGAAAACCATGTGACCGAGCCACACGCATAGCATAGGACGGTTGAGACACAGGATGAGGATCATCGCCGCGAATACGCTCACGGTCGGCAGCACGTCCCATGGGGCAGGAAAGGGCCTACCCACGAGGGCCGCGACTAGGCCGACTATGAACGGGATCATGAATATCGCAAACAGAACGAGACCCCGAACGGGCTCGGTACCCGTCTTCGATTTGCGGGGCATAGGAACTCTCCTTCTAGATTGAATGATTCGGACATTTCCCAATGATAACGGGCCGGATTCGGCACGCATTGGTTTTGCCGGATTCCCATGGATGTTTTTTCATGGAAAATGACCGGGGGTGAAAGCATGCCGTTGGATGTGCGACGTTCCCTCATGGGAGCGGCCGAAGGAATCGGAACCGTGTGTCGCCGACATGCGCCGGCGTCGGCGGTGTCGTCGACACGGCGGGACACCTTTCCTCGTGGCCGTCGGAAGGTGTCCCGCCGGGCGCGCCGGGTGGGTCGGCCAAGACCGATGCCGGAAATTCGTAGATGCGGTGCACCGTACGCGATGCCGCCGGGCCGGACGATGGGATGCATGATTCCGAAGATCAGTCGTGGCTCGAATCCGGCGGGACTCGTGAAATACCTGTTCGGCAAGGGCCGGCACAACGAGCACGCCAACCAGCACCTCGTCGCATGCAGCGCGGATTTGCTCGACTCGTTCGATTTCGACGGCCATCCGAACGCATCATATGAGCGGATCGGGGAACGGTTCGATCGTCGATACCATGTCAGGGAACACAAGGACGACCCGTATCCACGCGACCGGCGGGGCAAACACAATCCGGACAAGGACCATGGCAGGGACCGTGTCTGGCATTGCTCGCTGTCCATCAAGGCGGGCCAGGGTATCCTCACCGACGACCAATGGAACGCAATCATCCACGATTATCTGAAGCGGATGGACATCCTGCCGGACAGTGACACGTCCGGCGTGACGTGGCTCGCGGTCCGCCACGGGCTGAGCCGGAACGGCAATGACTACGTGCATGTGATGGTGCAGCTCGCCACGGACGACGGCTGGCTCGACACCTTCAACGACATGAAAAGCGCGCAACAGGCGTGCAGGCGGATCGAACGGGAACGGCCGGAACTCGTCGAGCTCGACCGGGCGACCACGGAAAGCCATGTCAGATACCGGTACGCGGAATGGCGCCGTTGGGCCGAATGGAAGGCGCGGCAGGATCATACGGGTCCGCTCCCCTGGCCCATGCTCGACAGGGACGAGCGGATACGGCGGATCGAGGCCGTGGCCGCCTCCACGATGCCGAAACAGCATGTGGGACGCATCGTGGAGGCGTGCGCGAAGGCGTCGAGAAGCGAGGACGAGTTCATCCGCCGCGTACGCCGTGAGGGATTCAGCATCGACCCGCGTCTGCGCAAGGGCGTGACGAGGGAATCGTTCGACTCGCCCGGGCAGGTGGTCGGATACCGGATCACCTGGCATAGTTCGGACGGTTGGACGGAACGGTTCAACGCGACCGATCTCGGTTCCGACATGCGGTTGAGAAAGCTGCGCGGCGAGTGGATCCATGACGCGAGAAGCGAGGCCTTGGCCGTCTAGGAGTGGCGGGCGAGCATGGAGAACCGTCCGCCAATCGTGACGGATGGCATGGAACGCGGGGCCGCGAACCTGTCCACACATGACATGGAACGGCTGATCGACGAGGCGTTCCACGTCGCCCTGAGCGTGAGGCGGGCGGGCGAGGACCCGGATGCCTACGACCAGGCGTTGCGCGAGGGCCTGCGCGTGTTCGATAGGTTGTCCGAACGATACGGGCTCGAGGACGGATTCCCGGCGGACCAGTCCGATGTGATCGGGAACGATGCGCGAAGGGAGGATAAGGGACCCCGTACGATGTGAGCCATGGGAGGAATCGGACGAATATCGGCGTGTCAGGTGATATATTGTAACTACGCCGTGACTGCGCCACTTCGCAGGTTTGGGGAGGAATCCTCGACACGGCGTCTATCATATCCAGACGTATTTAGACGTGCAGGGCTCCGTGGGGGACCGACACTATTCCGAATCCGTTCACATCCCCGTTCTGACGGCACCGGATGTTTCCCCGTATCACGTCATAGAAGCTTGAATCTCCCTTGGAGACCTTGCGGTAGATGGCCCCTGCGACCAGGTCCGCGAACTGTACGCCGACGCTATGGTGAGACGCAGCGATGAACAGGCCCTCGACCAGATTAGTGTAATCGGCTTTCTTGCTGTCGTGGTTGTTGAGCAAAGCGAAATGGAAATCGTCAAGCTGCTTGTTCTACTGATGATTACGTTCGTCGATCACGACCATGCCATAGAACGGCGAACCGGTCGTGGCACGCTGCATATCCTGCAGATAGTACTGGAAACGGGTGCAGACGACTTCGAACGCATCATGGTACATGTCCTCGGCGTCACGGTCGGGATGTTTCTCGTAATAGCTTTTCGTATCCACCACAGCGGCGATGACACGGAAGCTTTTATAGCTGGCGACCACATCGAACAGGCGCATGCGCAGCTCGTCGAGCTTCTGAACGCTTAGATGCGAAAGCGACGTTGCCTTGCTGCTAAGGGGATGGGGAAAGAAATATCTCCATTTGACCTCTCCCCTGACGCCGTATTCGGCCTTGAGACGTCTTAGGTCCCGTTGCAGGGATTTCCATTGCGCCTCGGGAACGACCAGCCCGCCCAGCACGAAATACGGGTTTTCCCCAACGGCGTTGCTCGCCGGGGCGGTACCGCTCTCATCAAGAAAAAGAATCTGCATGGCGAATCATTCTATACCTTGTCCCCTATTCGCCTGCGGTCCGATATGGTCAAAACGTTTGGGACATCACGCCGTTTCCAGCCGCTTTCCCAGGGCCGTCGCCCTTCATCCGACGGAAAGGCGGATGGGCACATGCCATGTACCCATCCGCTTACGGCCTTCGACGTCAGCGTGCGTTCTTCCGGTCCGCCCGTTTGGTGATGGAAACGTCCGGCATGGAGGATTCCATGGCCGGGGCGGCCGGCGTCGTGGAGGCCATCGACGCCTCCTGTTCGGGACTGTATTCGCCGAACAGGTTGGGCCCGTCCCATTCCTCCGGCCCATACAGGTCGACGAGGCCGGTCTCGCTGGCGGACAGGTCGCCGCCGGCCACGGAGTCGGCCGTCTTCCTTTTCCTCTTTTCCGGAGGCGTCGTCTCGGTCGGAGCGTCCTTCCCTCCGTCGCCGTTCCCTTGCCCGAGCTCCGGGTCGTGATCCCGTCCGTCTCCGTCGGATGCGGACGGTCCGGGCCGGTCGGAGACGGGCGCCGCGTTCTCGTTCTCGTTCATCGATCCCTCGAACAGGCTGGACGGCTCGTCGCCTTCGCTGCGGTTGTCGCTGCCGGACGATTCGGGCAGGCCCGCGTCACGACGGAGGAACGCGATCCGGTCGCCGGCCTCGTCGACCGACACGACGGCCTGCATCATCACGCATTCCGCGATACGGTCGTTCCTTTGCCCGTCCCAACCCTCGCCGAACTCCGGGTCGACATGGAACGTCTCCCCGCCATGTCGGTTCCTGAACTCCTCACGATCCATCTCCTGCCGGTCGAGACGGACGGTGAATCCCGCCTTCTCGAACGCGGCGAGCGTATCGTCCAACTGCGGCGAACGGTCGACGTATGCGACGGTCACACGGTTCATGACGCGGTCGGTCCGCTGTCCGATCGTCTCGCCGGGATGCCGGCCCGACCATTCCTCATCCATGAGACGGCGGGCGCGTTCGAGGCGTGGCGCATATCCCGGATCCGTGCCCACGAGCATCTCACTGACGTTCCATGCCTTCAACAGGCTCGTATCGCTCAGGGGCGCGCAGCCCTTATGCCCGAGCACGGTGGCGTTGAGCACCGACTCGAAACCATTGTTCAGTTCACGCCGGTGCGCGGACTCCCACGAGAGCAGTTGGGCGCGCCTAGCCTCCATCTCCTTGATCTCCGCGGCCTGCAATCTCGCCTGCCGCGCATGTTCGCCCCGGCGTTCCCTCTGCCGCTGTTGGATGTCCACGCTCAACGAGCGGTGCAGCATACCCAACTGCTGGGCCATGTTGCTCCAGGTGCTGTTGAGCAGCTGGTCGAGCGCGTCCTCCGGATCCATCGCCGATATCACGGTTCTCCTTCCTGCCGGTTCCCGTTCGCATCCGCCGTGCGCATGGCCGGCCGTCGCACGGGCATCCTGTGCGGCGTCCGTTCAACGTCCATGGCGGGCATGGTCTCCTCCATCTCCCTGGGACGGACCGGCCGCAGCGGCTCCATGGCCTTGCGCCGCCATCCCTTCGGCGGGCGGATGCACGGCAGCGGCGTGTTCGCCGCGGTCGAGAGGGCACGGTCATCGATGCCCAGGCTGGCGACGATGCCGGTGTCCTTGTTGAACACGCGGTCGAACAGGCCGAACGCCTGGATGTTGAAGATCATCATCTGGCCCGGCTGCTTCCGCGCGTTCTCGTACGCCCTCCACAATGCGTCGAGCTGGTAGATGAGGGGCGGGTACTGCCACCAGTCCGGCACCCACAGGAACCTGCTCGTGACGCTCTGCTGGTACGGCCACATGTTCGCGACATGCAGTTCCACGAAGCATGCGAGGTTCGGATAATACGTGTCCCTCATCGACAGGCGGGCGCCGAACTGTCCGACGATGGCCTCGCGTTCGGCGGCGTCGCCTTCCAGCTCCCTCGACTCGGGAATGGACAGGACATCCTCCGCCACGCCATCCTCCCCGCCATGTTGCGGCCCTCCGTCGCCGGCCGGATCCGATCCGGCCATGGGATCGTCCATGGCGTCATCCGTGGCCGGTCCGGATCCGGCATGCCTGGTTTCATCGGGGGATCCGACGGCGGGCGTCGTCGCGCGTTGTACGCGTTCCCTGTCGGCCAAGGCCAGATCCTCGCCGGAGGCGATGGCGAACTGTTCGGCGGTCAGTCCGGCCTTGTAGGAGAGCAGCCAGCGCAGGAACGGGATGGTCAGACCGTACTTGGTCGCGTCCGCGACACGGTCGACGGCGGCCGTGGCCTGCATGGCCCGACTGTCGCGTTCCGTCTGATCCGCATCCGGCCCGGACCGGGCATTCTCCCGCTCCCGTTCGGACTCCGCCGGTCCGGGCCTTTCGGCGGGCGGGGCCGGAACCTCCGGCATGCTCTCCCCCATGTCGATCCCGGGCTCGCCGGCCCGCGTCCCGGGCCGGGCGATGCCCGCTGGGACGGTTTCCGGGCGGGCCTGGCGGGATTCCCTGTCTTCGGCGGGATTGTTCCGTGATGGTATCTGGAACGGCATTGCTATCCTTTCGATGAGCGTTTTGAGTCCCATGTCACATGGCCCGTGTCCGTCGGCCCTGACGGCCGGCCCTGGCGACGAGATCGGCCAAGACGCGGCGCTCGGTCCACGGCATGGTCCGGTCGATCTGGGCGCGGCATTGCGAGGCGAGTACGAGCGCGCGGCCTATGGGCCATTCGGCCAGGTCGGACACGTCCAGGATGTTCTCCCTCTGGATGCTGTTGTTCACGCTGCGCCGGCCCCGCCCGTCCACGTTGAGGCTGCCGCGCACGATCTCCCTCTGGCCGACGAGGCTGCTGATCTCGCCGAGCCATTTCGCGTCCTTGACGCCACCCAGGTAGACGGTGATGTTCGCGTTGTTGAACAGGCTGCCGAAGTTCGTCTCCCCGAACGCGGCCTTGCCCTGGTCGGGGTTCTGCCAGATCGTCATGATCGGGATGCCCGCGGACCCGAAGTACGAGTACACGTCGGCCAGTTCGGGCCAACGGCAGATGTTCGAGGCCTCGTCGAGCACGCAGCACATAGGCCTGGGCAGGCGACGGTCGTTGTCGACGCATTCGGACTGCGCGTAATGGAACGCGGTGAACGCGACGACCGCGGTCAGGGACGCGGTCAACGCGGTCGACGGGCGCCCCTGCGCGCTCAACAGATACAGGGTGTCCCCCTCGCTGGTGGCGAAGGCGAGCGGGTCGAACATGGCGCGGCCCTCCGGCGTGCCGTCGCCCTCGCGCGGCAGGATCCATTCGATGATGTCCGGGTCGGCGAGGAACGCGACCATGGTCTGCAATGAACCGAACACGCCGCTACGAGTCTCGGGGGTCAACGCGATGACCGAGCCGGCACGGCTGGCGATCTCGCCGTATTCCTCGTGCTGGGCGAGGATGGTCACGGGTTCGGTGTTGCGTTCGCTTGACGCCCGGCGGAACACGTCCGCGACGGTCCTGCCGCCGAGGTGGGCGGCGAACAGGTAGTCGGCGAGCTGTTGGGCCGCGGTGCCCGGGAAGAAGTCGTCGCCGCCGGTGGACGGCTGGCCGGACGCGTATCGCCAGCAGTCCGCGATGCGTTTCGCGTCGGCGATGGTGCGGATCGAGTCGATCAGGCTCCACACCCAGGTGGTGCGTGTGCGGTTGGGTTCGGCGATGCGTTCGGGGTCGAACACCCAGATATGCCCGTCGGGATGGTCGTGCATGCGGATGGGACGGGTCACGTCGAGGATGTCGCCCTTGTTCGAGGTCGCGAGGCACGGGTCCGGCACGGAGCATACCGCGGGGATCGCGTAGCACATGGACTTGCCGGTACGGGGCCCGGAGATCACGGCCACCATATCCTCCCAGCTGGTGCTCATCGGCGTGCCGTCCACGATGTTGCGGCCGAGCGGATAGCCGGGCTCCATGACTTTCGCATCATAGTCCCTGACGAGTCTCGGGGCCATGGTCTCGGCCCGTGCCCTGGTGACCTTGGCCACGGCGTCGCCATAGCCCATGGCCGGCGCGTACACGTCGACCCTGGTACGGTGCGCGCTGCCGGTGATCCTCGGCGCGACCTTGTGGACGAGCAGCCAGCGGAACGGTCCGCCGAGCATCATGGCGGAGACGATGAGGAGTCCGGCCAAGACCCATTGGCCATGGGAGAAGCCCCACTGGTGCGAGAGGATGTAGAACAATGCGAGGATGTCGAACCCGTGGCCCGCCATCGAACAGATGAGGGCGAACACGGCGAGCACCGCCAATGCGGCGGCCACGGCGACGACCGCGTATCGGGTGGATGGCCTGACCGTCCGCCCGAGGTCGGATACCCTGTTGGTTTGGAGTTTCGGATCGACATCCATCCGCATGCCTCCCGCCGTCATTCCCCGTCGGCATCCTGGCCGACGGCGGGGCCGGCCGGTCCCATGGATGGTTGGGATGGCCGGCTTTGGGCGGCCTTGTCCTTCCTGCGCTGGTAGATGATCGAGTCGAAGACGAGGAACTGCGCGTTGATGACGTTGCGTCCGGCCATCTCGCCGTCCTTTGGGCTGACGAACGCGGACGGCTCGCCGAGGGTTCCCCCGGCGATGACGGGATCGCCCTGTCTCATGTCGATGCGGTGCACGGTGTCGGCGGCACGGCCGAACAGTTGCACGGTCGTCTTGACCGGGCCGCGCGGATCATCCGCCCATGAGCCGTCGACGGTCCTCACGCGACGGTTCTCGTAGACGACCGCCTGGAGTTTGGACGGCAGCATCGCACCGTCATCGGTGGTCTTCTCCGGCAGATAGTCGGGGTTGGCCCCGAGATTGCCCCTCACGGTCAGCATCGCCTGTGGCATGGTTCCCATCCTTCCATCAAGTGTGGCGGACGCCCGTCCTCCCGTGGCGTCCGTCACCATCCTGCGGCAGGATGGACGGCGCGGTGGCGCACCGCGTCTACAAGTTTCCCCGCCCCCATGCGGGACCGGCCCTGACGACGGTCGCACGATCCGAGGCTCCGCCGGGATCCTTTCCTCCGCCTACCGTGCCAGGCCCTTGCACGCCGTGGATTCCACCAGTCCGGCTAGGCCGGTCACGCCGTCGGGACCGGCCGCCGTATCGAGTACGGCGGAGGCGAACCTGTCCGCAGGGTCGAATCCGAGGGCGCGTGCCGCGTGATTCCGGCCGGCCTGCATGCCGGCGGGGTGTTCGAAGCAGTCGAACATCGCGATCAGGCCGAGGATATGTCCCTCGACCGGTGCGGGCGCGTTCTCGCTGATGGGCTCCAGGATCCGCCATGCCTGATGGTCGCGGTCGAGGAGCATGGGCCGGTCCGGGGTGGAGTCGGGCCAGCAGGCCAGCAGGTCGGCAATGAGCGAGTCGACGGGAACGTCCTTTTCGGGAGTGTCGGCGATCCTTCTGAGATCCGGCATGGCCGGACGGTCCGGGGAGAGCATGTCCGTGGCCATCATGGCACGCGTCGCGTCCGGCGCGTATCGCAGGTTGATTGCGATGACGGACAGCGCATGCCGGTCGAATCCGGGTTCGGGGAAGTTGTTCCCGTCCATGAGCTTGCGCCATTCATAGGCGCCGGCCGACCGCCAGGCGCGGCGTGCGGCCCTGCCGCCGGCGATCACGTCATGCCGGTAGTCGTCGTCGGCGAGCTCGATCACATGGTCGAGTGACGGGCCCGTTTCGGGGTCGGCGTCCGCCAGGGCGCGGATCAGGAACGACGGGCCGTGCCCGATGTCGGGCCGGCCGCCGGTTTGGGATGTCCCGGAGGCGTTCGGATCGATGGTGCTTCTCGGCATGTCCTGGCTCCTTTCCTTGGCGGGCGACGGCATGCCGTCCCGCGTCCCAAGGCGATTGTCGGCCGTGCCGTCCGGCGGCGCGGGACACGATGTCTACAAGGCCCTCCGGAAAAAGGGGCGGGCGGATACGCATGTAGGTACATATGTATATGCGTATCCGCTTACGGATGCCGGGAACCGCGGGATCGGGATGCGGGGGTCACGCGGCGGCCGGCCGGCCCACATGGCTCGTATGGGTGGCCCGGTTCATGCTCGGCGGTCCTTATCCATCCCCGTTGGTTCCGGCATCCGAAGCGGGATCATGGGAGGCGAGGGCGCGCGCCACCTGCTCGCGTTCGCGGCGGCGGAGCGTGGCGAACGCGCGGCGAACGCGCGGCGGACGAGGTCGTACGCCTCGTAATAGCTGGGATGGTCGGTACCTCCTGCCAGACGAGCATGCCGGCCGGCCAGGCGGGCGGACAACGAGTCCGCGTATCCGTTGATGACGGCGATGTCACGGATGGCGAGCTGCAGGCGCGTGCCGAGCCACGCATCCGGAAGCGGGTGGGCCGTGGACGCCATCATCGGCTTCATTTCATGTTCGTGTCGTTGAAGCCCGACCGTTCGATGTCGCACATCTGCACGTTGACCGGGATGCCGGGCAGTCCGCCGAGCTTGACGAGGAACTTGCCGACGCCCTTGAAGCTCGCGTTCGCGTCGAAGTTCGTCGGCGTGGCCCAATCGGAGAGCATGTCCTCCTCGCGTACGCTGATCGGCAGTCCGGACTCGCCGCGCAGGTAGCGTCGGATCTCGGTACGGCTCAACGCGCCGAGGACCTTGATCCTGCTGCGTTCCACGAACCCGCGCGCCTTGTTGTTCTGCGCCTCGGTGTCGAGGCACATCAGGTCCGCAAACGTGTGCGTGATCATGATCTGGCCGACGCCCCACTGGCGGTTGAGCCTGGTGAGCAGGTCGAGCCAGTCGACCATGAGCGGGCTGGCGCGCAGGGTCCGGTGCATCTCGTCCATGATAATGACGTGGTTACGTCGGGGCAGCAGGCCGGCCTCGGCCATCATGTCGGTCGCGTTCTTCGCGGCGAACGCGCCCGACCAGGTCGCGGCGAGCACCACGGCGACCACGTCGTCGCCGCCCTGCGCCAGGGCGCTGATGTCGAAGTCGACCGGCCGGGACAGGTCGATGCGTTCGGTGGTCTGCTCGCAGAACAGGCGGCCGAACCGTCCCATCGGGTTCGCCAGCCCATGCAGGCTGGCGAGCAGGTCGCGCACGGCCCTCGCGTACGCCTGGTCGTTCTCGGGGTCGTCGAACACGGCCGCGGCGCGGATCTCGGGCGTGCCCTCCCTGATGAGGTCGCGCAGGTCGGGGATCACGGGAGGCTTCGGATCGTCCCTGGTGCGGTCGTGCAGGATCCTCAGCGCGGTGGCGAGCACGTTGGACTCCACGTCGGACACGGTGCGCCGTCCCTCCTCGCGGCCGGTGCGGCTGATGGTCAGCAGCACCTCCATGAGGGCGCTGCGCCGCTCGTGGTAGTCGGCGAGTAGGTCCTCGCGGGCCGTGCCGGCGAGGCTCCTGAGCGCGGCATGGATGTCGCCCGGGTCGAGCGGGTTGATGGACCCCAGGCCGCTTCCCAGGCGGATGACCTGTCCGCCGAGCAGACGGACGAGCCACGCGTAGTCGGGTTTGAGGTCGCCGGGGATGATCGCGTTCATGCCCAGGGCGCCCATGCCCCATACCTGGCGTCGCACGAACGTGGACTTGCCGATCGCGGGCAGGCCCATGACGAACATGCTCGGCTGTTCGATGATGCCGGCACGGAACCAGCTGATCGGATCGCAGCACACGCCCGCCCCGGTGGTCATGCTCCGTCCGATGGGCACGCCCTCGATCGGCAGGGCCATGTCGGTGCCGAACGGCCAGAAGCCGCCGCACACCTGCGTGCTGGTGCCGAAGAACTCGTCGACCGTGGGCATCAGGCCGGCCCAGCCGCCGCCCCTGCCGTCCCGTCCACGCCACGTGGTCGATGATGATTCCATTCGTTTCCATCCGATGATGATTCCATTCGATTCCGTTCAATGATTATTCCATTCGAGTCCATTCGATGATTCCATTCGATTCTATACGATGATGATTGTATTCGAGTCCGTG
>ENA-OPRK01000640-OPRK01000640.1-human-gut-metagenome-genome-assembly--contig:-NODE-640-length-18691-cov-5.402071_pt1 | contig 18691 bp, 48 predicted proteins | sample MGYA00241793_ERZ501877 | MGnify/ENA primary metagenome ERZ501877 (study PRJEB25962, sample SAMEA1966253) | human gut metagenome | biome: human gut; feature: human-associated habitat; material: faeces... | reverse complement strand
GAGCGAAACTAGAAGAGAATAAGAAAACATATATAAAGAAAGGTTAAAAGGTGGAAATTATGAGCAAGAAAGTATTGTATTTTGAAGGCGCAGGTTGTGTACCATGTAATGACGTGGAAAATTGTAGAATTAGAACAGCATTTACTAACAAAGAAGGTAAAAAAGTTTATATTGAATTTATAAGCGGATATAAACATATAGTTGTTGAATACGGAAAGAACGGAAGAAAACTAAAGTATCCGAAAACAATTTCAGAAGATGGTTACTTGACTTGCGATTTTTGTTATTATATTACAAATGATCCGAAAATTGATGATTGTAATAAATCAAGATTAGAATGCGAAAGAAATTCCGACATCGAAAAAGTAAAATACACAAAAGAAAATATTTTAAATTTTGTTAATAAATATTGCAACGCTGATTTTGAAGAAATAGTTGTGCTTGATAATTTAGCGGGGTTCAGAGTCTTTTCAGATGGGAAACGAGATACATTTGCAAGATATAATTACGGTGATGAATTTAACTATAACAAGGAATTGACGGAAAAAAGAATTGAAAAAGTAGAGGACATGAAGAAATATTTTTCAAAATTGTTCAATCAAAAATATGATAATACTAGATATTATATCAATAATAATGGCGAATTAGAAGTAAGAATATCTGTATCTGATCAGGCTTTACAAAAAGCAAATTGGGATAAAGGAAGGATTTTTACAGTAGAAGTATAAGTTTTTCTACTTTTTAAATAGAATTATTACATATTAGGAGGAAAAGATAATGACAATTAAACAGGCAAAATGGATTAAGGATGGAAAATTACTAATGTGTGGATTAAAAGCACAAATATAGAAGAATGGATAGAGATAAGCGGTTATAATCCATTCCCGTTTTTTGGAACAACAAAATTTAAAACGTCCAAAAACGTTTTTGAAACCTGGATGAAAGAAAATGGTTTTAGAAAAATCATGAATACATCTGATTACCATTCAGTAAGATTGATAAATTTAATATAATAATAGCGGAGATTTTCCGCTTATAAAAGTGGGCAATATGGATCATTTAGAGTATAGTTTTAATTCTAATTTGAACATTGTCTTTTTTTATAAGTGGAAAAGCATGCACAAGTAAAATAGGAGGAAAATAGAATGTTAAAAAGAACAATCAAACACGAAGAGTTAAAAGGCGGGTATACGATGGGAAAGAAAATCATTATTGATGCCTGTGAGATTTTCGGAGAATTTGAAATCATGGCAATGTATGAAGATGACGAAGAATTAGAAAGTAAAACAGTATCAACGGAAATCGAAGCTATCAAAGTATTTGATGATCTGTTTATGAAATACGCGGAACCATTACAGAAAGCACTTTATAACAAATTACAGGAAGGAAAAAGATATACACTTGTATATCTGAACGAATTCGGCTTCCCAGTAGCTCAAAAAATTACTTTCCATTCCATGAAAGCAAAAACATATGCACAGTATAGTGATGTTATGGAAATGATTTTTACACCATACCGAAAAAGAACACAATATAGAAAACTCTTCTATAACTGTTCTATGATGATTTTTGAAGGTTGGCAGGATTTAAAAGAAGAGGAAATAAAAGAAACTCTTGAAGATAATAAAAATGTAAAAATTACAAAATCAAAATATGGCTGTTTTGACAGTAGGTATATTGATGATTTAGAGAACTGTTTTAAAAATCCAGTTGTTATCTTTAAGAATTATAAAACAGGCACAAATGGGAAAATTTACGCATAGTAAGGAGAAATAAACTATGACAAATAGATTTTTAAGACGTGTTGTCAGTGAATCAATCATTGATACACGGAAATACAGATATACATATAATGCCGGAAATGGAAATATTGAGCGTCTACCACTGGAAAAGCTAAATACAACGGACTCAATAACAGATTGGAAAGTAGTCGGAAACGTAAAGGATTTATAGAAAGAGGTTTGAATGATGAAGCGGAAAATATTATATATCGGTGCTGTTGCAATTATTTCTTTGACCACTTTTATAATAGGAAGAAACTCGGTTGAAAACGTGCCGGAACAAGCTCAGGAAACAGTCACAGAAATGTCGGAAACATATATAGACACAGAAGAAATTGAAAGCGTTACTATAGGAACAGATGGTCTTGAGTTAAACTTTTTGGACGGAACTGGCTATTATATCGAAACAGACGTTGCACCGGATAGCGGATATATCAATGTAAATGATATAAAAGGTTGGGAAACCTGGAACGATAATGAAAAAGTATATATATCTGTAGGTGATTGGGTAATCAGCAAAGAGCCATATACAACAAATACGAAAGCGGAAAGAATGGAATAGGAAGAGACATGATGGAAAATTTTTATAACAAACATCAGATACAGTTAATTAATATCACACAGAGGAAACGCCAGATTGAGCTGATCTCGGTTGAAAGAAGTGGAACGAAGCAAAAGGAAAGGAGTCATGATTATGATAACAGTAGGAAAATCTTTAGCAGATTATACGTTTGAGGAATTGGAAGCCTTGGATAAGAATATACTAACGAATGAAGAGTGTGAGCAGATTCGGGAGAATCCTCTCGTAACATTGGAGATTTTAGGAAGAAGTTCAAACAGGCGCGGTAGAATATGGATAGATGTTCATATCGAAAATGAAGAAAGACAATGTAACATAGATGTATACGTTTAGAAAGCACTTGTAATTATACAGGTGCTTTTATTATAGAAAATTTTACATATTAAAGGAGAATGAAGAAATGAGTAAAAGAGAAAGAATGTTGCCAAAAGAATTAGAAGAAATGATGAACGAAGCAAGGATGTTGAACAATATTATTGAAGCTGGTGAAAAAATGATTGTATCCGACAAAATGGAAGAGGCAAGATCAAAGCATGACGGAAGAGAAAAGGCAATCATCAGTATAAACCCTTTGCTTGTTCATATTCCAGAATGGCAAAGAGAATTGAGAGTATCTATTTCAAAGAAAATTGGTTCTGAATTTAACCCATACAAATGGGATCTTCCTAAAGTTGTTCTTAGGGACGGAAAATTCTATGTAATAGACGGCATGCACAGAATTATAGGGGCGTATTTTGGAAACATGAAACTTGTGCAAGTCGAGGTATTGATCGGAATTACAGAAGCTGATGCAGTTGATTTGTTTTTATCACAACAAAATGATCGAAAAAGAATGACATTTGCAGATACTTATAGCGCAGCACTTGTATTAAGAAAAGAAGAGTATGTGATATTAAAATCTATCTGTGATAGAAATCATGTTGCAATTAAAGGAGACAGAAACCCTGTTGAAAATCCTATAGGCGTATTAACATCACTTTCAGATGGTGTAAAAATGTCTAAATTTTGTCCGGATTTATTAGATAGAATTTTGAAACTTATTGTAAAACTTCAATGGAACGGCGGGAAAAGTTATAGAGAAGGTAAAGCGTTTAGTGCGAAAGTATTAAGAGTATTTAAGAAACTATATGCCTATTATTCAGGAAGAGAAACGGATATGGAAAGAGTTCTGTTGAATAATTGTAAAGGAAGCAAGTATTTTAATGATAATTTATCTGAAAAATGGCAAGATTCATTATTTGACTTTCTTTCAGATGTAATTGAGAAAAATATTGATATTCCGGTAATTGAGACAAAAACAACATCACGGAAAAGAACAACAAGAAAAGCAGTAGCAAAGACTGCATAAGAAAACTTTACATATTACGTTCTGCGGGTGTCACAGCTCGCGGAATGATTTCAGGGAAATAAAAATTACAACAAATAAACGCAACATAAAGGAGAATAAGACAATGGAGATTTTGAGTGAATTTACAATTTCCGGAAAGAAGTATTGTACAGTCAAAACAAAAGGTGGAGTATCTGTGATGGAAAAATGGGAATATAACAATGCAAAGAATAAGTATATGAAGAATTGGAGGAAATAAGAAATGAATGTGATTGAAACTGTTATGACGGAAAAGGAATGGAAGAAACATAATAAGGAATGGTTAGAAGGATATGTTGTGGCTGCTACGAGTCAAAAATTTAAACGGTGGAAGCGCAGATTGAATTTTCAGAAGTTCTCTGGATTGATTTTGCTTCTTATCGCGTTGTTTATGACAGAAACGGATGCAAAAGTATATATTACTGTATTAGGTGTGGCACTGATCGCATACTGGAAACCGTTTTGTAAGTAGTGTATGGAATTGAATTGAATAATGATTTTATTAGGAGAAAATGAGAATGAAAACAATTAAATGTACAATTTGGAAAAAAGGAAATCTATATAGAATTACAGTAAATGATATCAGATATCGTAATCTTGATACGGCTTGTATTTTCGATATTGACGTTCTTTTTGAAAGCATGGAAGAAATAAAGGAAACCATTGCAAAAGAACAGGATGTAACAGTTGTATTTGAAACATTAGATGAAGAGAAATATATGATGAAAAGATAATTTTATTGGGAGGTTAGTAAAATGAGAGAAATTGATATTACAAAAGAAGATATTAGATGTTGTGATGATTTTTATGTCGAAGATGATTATATCAATATTACTTATGAATTATGGTTTGATGTTGATAAGTATTTTGGGACTAACACAAGAGATGATAATACTTGGATTAACTTTTATACTTATTATTATGCAGACGGAACAATTAAAGCAACATATGAAGTTGATTATGATAATACTGATACAGAAACTTTTGATTGGGAATTAACAGAAGTTGAAGAAGCATTTTTTAGAGGTATGATGGAAACTTACTGTCATTGTAAATGTAATTGTACTCTTGCACAACTTCTTGTTGAATCAGACAGATAAAATGACGATTTTGTGAGGTGAGAATAATGTATAAATTTGAAAACAAAACGGAAAGAGAATCATTTGAAAATATGATCGACTTTCAAGGTTTAAAAATAAAACCTATTCAAGCATTATATGGCAATCAAAAGCAATGGAATATTACAGACTGCTTTGGAAAGGAATGGAATGTTGTATTTACCGGAAATGTTAATGAATTTTATTTATATAATGTTCCCCGTTTGAGCTGCGACAAACCTTTTAGAATTGATTTTGTGATGACTGGAGATAACATTGAAATACATAGAGCATTAAAGAATGGAAGAACTATTGTGTCTGAAAGGTTGTTGAAGCAATTTTCACAGCTAATCTTGATGATAAATTGTTTTTATAAATTTGGATATATGAAATGAAAGAACGCTTTCACAGGAGGGAATTATAATATGTGTATTAATGAATTAAGTGAACAGTTTGAAATTCAGGGGTGCTTCATAATTAAAGTATGGAAAGATGACATTTCAGATTATGAAATTTTGGCAAAAGGAAAAGATTTTGAACTTGATAAATTAGAAATCAATGAAGAAATTTTAGAAAGAGAAATCACATATATGTTTGCAAATGACGGAGTTTTGAATATCGAAGTTAAAGATATTGAAGAATGATAAGAAGAACATTTCAAATAAAGGTGGTGGCGGTATGAAAGAATTAGAACAAAAATACATAGACATCTTAGAACAAAATGATTGGGGCATTTCTTCTTATACAGATGATGGGAGAGTGGAGCTTGAAACGTATTCACCGGAAGGAGAAAACTTTTTAATGTGTGTAGATGTGGAAAATTTTCCAGAATCAGTTAGAGAATATGCAAATAACTTTGATGCCGATGAACACGCAGAAATGTGGATCGAAGCAAGAGGAAGAGTCGCTGGTGTTCCTAATAGTATTAGAGAACTCATAGAAGATGCGGAAGCTATAAAAGAAATGCTTAATGAATTAGCGGATACATTGGTAAAAGATGAAAATAATAAAGAAAATCTGGAAGAACTAAAGCAGTACAGAGAAAATTCATATTATGACATTGAAGATGTAGCTGAGAATATGCTTGAATTATCAAATTTGGAACCATCAGAAGAATTGAAACAAGAATTGGAAAATGGTTTAGATCTTTTGCAAGCAATGGCACAGAATGAATACAATAAGGATTGCTTCAGAGTATTGTATAATGTGTTGCTTGTGATTACCGGGAATGAATTTTTATAAAATTTACATGATAGGATGGAAAGATTATGAACGAAAATAAGAAAATAGTGACAGTAGGGGAATTAAGAGAATTTATTAAAGATATGTCAGACGATACGCAAGTTTTTGTTTGTTGTGAGGGATATAGTAATTACGATTTTCAAAATGAAAGAATGTATCAAGACAGTGATACAAATGTAAGTATATATAATGGAAAACTTTTCATAGCTGATTCGTGTGCAATAAGCGATTTTAATTGAAATACAGATTTTTAGAGAGGGAAATAACATGGACATACAGAAAATTGCGAAAATATTATATAATCTGTCTTTAGATATGGATTATGCGGACTCTTTAGAATACAAAGATGAAGAAGTAAAGTGTATCACAGAAGAACTGGAAATTTTAAAACAAAATGAATGTTTCAGTACGCTGCAAATGTTGGAAATGATCGCATTGAAAAATGAAGATATGGAACATTGGAAAGAGGGAAAATAGTATGTCATTAAGAGAATATCTAAAAGAACTGAAAATTGATCAGATTGAAGATGATACAGAATTTTGTGATAAGGAATACAATGCGATAATGGACTATTGCACAGAACGGAAATTCTTAATCACAGATGCTGATTTAGCATGTATCGTTAATCGTGGTCTGAACGATAGCTTTGAATACAGGCGTGCAGAATATATCGAGAATTTGTGGTTAGAATTCGGAGACGTTCCAATGAATCCTGAAACAGAATGTATTGAGGAAGAGTGGAACGGATTTGCCGCAGGAACACACCGAGAGGAAATTTGGGAGTGGTTTGAAGAAACTTATGGTGTTAGTGTCGGAAAAGATTTGATGGGATTATAGGAGGAAATGATTATGGCAAAATATATTGTAGATTATTATGAAACATATAGCAAATCATATGAAGTAGAAGCAAATAGTAAAGAAGAAGCGGAAGAGATTGTAGAGAATGATATTTTTGAAGGACGTAGACAAGCACCATATAATTGTACAAATTCATGGTTCGAAACAAATGAAATGAATGAGTTTTCATATCTAGTAGACGGTGTAACTTCTTGTTGTGGTTATGATTTTGGAACAGATATGGATAAAGTAAAATTCTGTCCTATATGCGGAACAGAATTAAAAATAAAATAATAATAGGAAATCAGGATTTTATAGAAATGATTGGAGGAAATATTATGAATGACACACAGAAAAAATTGTATGGATTATTAGAAAGCTATCTTGAATATTGTAAAGAATATGGATATACAGATTTTAAAGTTTGGTGTGATGATAATATTGATACTATAAACGAAGAATCTGTTATGTATGAAATTTATCAGGAAGTTAATTTTGTGGCTGATAAATTATTCAGATAGAAATTAAATAAAATCGGAATTTTATGGAGGAAAATGGAGGTTGATTAAATGAAAGATTTTTTAGAAAAGAGATTTAAACACAGAACATGGTTCAAGGGGGGGAGTTGCAGTTGGTTTTGCACTAGACTATTTTGCCAAAATAAGTGATTTTTATCTTAATAAAAAACCGGCATTAAAGCAGTCAGGAAACCTTTTGGATGCAATTGTATATGATGATACAATTACAGATGGAAGATGTTTCTATAGACTATCAGAAGAAGAGAAAAAGTATTATTTAGAGCGAAAAGAGTATTGGAAAGAGCAAAGAAAGTTAGAACATGAAAAATGGTTGAATACAAAAATTGATAAGGAAAAAGAATTATCAAGTTATTTATGTTGTAATTCCAATTATGATGTAAAAGAAGCAGAGAAACAGTTATGTTATGCAACAGAAGATGATGATAAAGAACGTATTAAGTATTGGAAAAATCAAGTAGAAATTAGATTGAAAAAGCATAATTTCATTGATAGTTTTATTAACAAATTCTTTGATAAAGTTATCACAAATAAAGACTTTATGGAATTTAAAGACAGATTAAAAATGGAATTGGAAACAATTTAGACTTAGAACTCGTATTTCAAGAAAAGAGGTTTATATAGTATGAGAAAAGAAATTTCAAGCATTTTTAAAGAATGGAAGAAAGAAGCAGGAGTAAAAGGAGTGATTCTCCTTGGAGTATTTCCAGGATTAAGAGATACAATTAAGGTTTGCACAGATAAACCTGGATTTATGATCGGAAAAGGCGGAAGTTTGTTAGATAAATATAAGAAAAAATTAAAAGAATACAATCCTAGTTTAGAGAATATTGAGTTTATAGAAACAGATTCTTGGTATATTAAATAAAAGTTATATTTCAAAAGAGGTAATACACATGAAAATAGAAAAAATAATTTGTGATTGCTGCGGAGAAGAAATTCCAAAAGTAAAAAAGAAAGATATCTTTGGAATTGAAAGAGAATATTATCGCATGGGAAAATTAAATTATGGAGAACCATTTACAGACATTAACTGTCAGAACTTAGGGCTAGATCTGTGCGAAAGATGCGCCGGAAATATCAGTTTGGAAATGTATATAAGAAGAATGGAATTGATAAATAACAGATAAAAGTCGCATTTTGTTTTAAAGATTTGAGGAAGAATGTTATGGATGAATTAAAATTAGCTTATTTGGCTGGAGTAAAGGTTGGAATAGAATCTTTAGTTGAAGGAATGAAAATAACAGCAGGAAAAAACGGAAATCAGTTACCTATCGAATTTGTTAAATTGGTTGCTGAAAATACTATCACTGATGTTGAACTAAAACTAACGTCAATGGAGAATGGAAAAGGATTACTGGATGTGTTAGATAATAAATAGATTGGAGGTACATATTATGGAATCTGTAAATAAGGCAAGAGAATTTGTCATAGGATTAGAAAAACTAAGTGACATGATAGATCAACAAGATTTGCTTATCACAGAATACAGATTGAAAACTGCAATGTATAAAGCATATTTCTTTCATAAAAGTGAGTTGGCAGAAATCTTAGAGAAACAAATTGAAGAAAATTATGATTATTCGGTTGGTGAGTTTGATGGATTTTGTTATGCAGCATGGAGAGCAAGGGCTGTATATAGAACACTTGAAGATATGGTAAGACAAGGTATTATTACAAAAACAGAATATGAATTTTGTAATGTATAGGTAGATGAACTTCACATTTTAACAGATAAAAAAAATAAAATGATCTAAAAGCATTCAGAGAATATATCTTTGGGTGCTATTTTAATGTGAGAAAGGAGGTATGATGATATGTATGACGAATTGAAGGACATATCATATATTTTTTACATAAACAGTAATAGCGGAAACTTACATATATGCAATATTTGCGATAAAGAAGAAGTAGACGATAAAGGCTATCTAAGATACAGAGCACAATATGAAAATTGTCTGATTGTCTTACGAAATCAGAAGATAACAGACAAGCTATATCTAATGAAGGAAGAAACATTTAACAGCGTAAAGAGGAAATTTTGGCAGCTTGATAGATATGTCTTAAAGGATTTTCTTGATCGTTATGCTGATAAGATAATAGAAAGATAATAGATTAAAATAAAGGAGTTTGAAATTATGATGTGGACATTGTTTGTGTTAGATTTTGACGGAACTTATGGTAACAAACATGACGAAGATTATGGACTGAAACCAGAGGTATATCAGATTCCGATGGACAAACAGAGAGATGTGGAGAGTCTTGCCGGAGAAGCAACAAGAAGGTTTCACTTATGTACGGATGTGTGTGAACCGATTGGAGACATTTTCAAAGGACTTCTTGAGGAGCATAACATTAAATATCATTATGTTGGCGAATTGAAAATTCGTTTTGGAGAACGACAGGTGGATTATTTAGCAAATTATATCCCAAGAGAGATTGTGTAGATATGGCTAGAAGATGGACAGAACGAGAAATAAATTACTTGGAATCAAAATATTTGAATCAGGCTGTGTCAATTACAGCAAAAAGACTTAATAGAACAGAACGTGCAGTTGTTAAAAAGGCTTTGGATATAGGTTTGAGCAAGGTGCATGATGTTTTAAGCGTGAATAAACTTGCCGAGTGTTTCAATGTTACTCATAAGGTGGTTATGAAGTGGATAAATCAATATGATCTTCCATGTCGGAAATTTAAATGTTCGTGCTGCACAAAATATATGATTGATCTTGAAAATTTTTGGAAATGGGCTGAACAACATAAGGATATTATCAACTGGTCTAGGTATGATTGTATGACATTGGCTTTGGAACCGGCGTGGGTAAGGTGTGAAAAATTTTCATATGACAGACCAAACAAAGGAAAATACTGGACAGATATGGAAATAAACTATGCAAAATCCATGTTGCGTAGAGGAATGTCTTATAGAGAAGTTGCAAAAGAGTTAGGAAGAACACAGAGTGGTGTTGCACATAAGTGTGCTTACATATATAATGGATAATGAAGGAGGGATATATATGGGAGCGTTAATTGGTGGGATTTTCTTATTGATGTTATGTGCTTTTTTGGAAAATCTTAGTGATAGTTTAAAATAAAAAAATAATTGGAGGTAAACATTATGGGTGGAATTATTTTTGGGTTGATTGTTCTTGTTATTGGAGGTTTGTTTACATTCGCCGAAAATCAAAAGACAAAGAATATGACAGAAGATGAACGCTGGAAATATGAGTGGAGAAAGATCAATAAAAGAAGATAATTATGTGTAGTTAGAAGTCATCAGATTATCCTGGTGACTTTTATAGTATCCATAAGAAGAGACAATCTGATTTTTTCGGATTGTTTTTTTATTGCAGAAAAGGAGAAGGTAATGGATAGAAGAAATAATATGGAGTATTTTTTTAAGAAGCAAAGCAGAAAAACGAAAGAGAGAATAAGAGATATGGAGAATTCAACTTGGAATAATTATAAGTTATCATGCGATGATGATAATAGTATTCCAGGAATAAAATCAGAAGGAGTTCTTCATGGGTGGAAATTTTAAAGTAGGTGGTGTTGTATATACAAGAACTCAGTAGAGAAGATATCCCTGTAGGAGAATATGAGAAATTATGTCATAAGAGTGTATACGAATATTTGACAAGGAACAATGAACCAGATGAACAGAGATATTATAGGACAGATGATGGGGAATTATGGGAAATCAGTCATTTTGAAAATGAAAAATCAGAAGAATTTGGCAAAAGAATGGATGCATTAGAGTATTTGGGTAACAAATTGGATCTGGCAGAAGCATTAGATGTATTATAGAGAAGGGAATAAGTATGTGTTACAAAGTTGAAAAGCAAAGAAAAATTGAACAAAAATTAGCTGATGAATTTAAAAACGTTCCAGATTTTATCGCAGATTTTTTTGATAGATACAAGTCATCAGCAACAAAAAAGATTAACTGGATTTATATTAGAGACATGCTTAATTGGATGTTATCAAATGGATGGATCAAGAAGGACAGTATTTCAGACATAACAGTAAAAGATATGAACGACATCACGAGTAATAATGTGATTAAATATCTTAATGAGTTGAAGAATGGTATATTAGGCAGATCCAATTCGCTGGATTCAATCAATACTAAGAAAAATGTATTTAGTGCATTTTGGAATTATTTAAGACAGAACAAATGTGTAGATGAGAATGTTATTGCGTATATTCCTAAAAATTTGTATAAGTCAGAGAAAAAATTCAAAGAAGTAGAAATTCCAACAGATGAAGAAGTGGAAGAATTCTTAAAAAGGGTTAATGATGGAAACAAGAATGAATTTAATGTTATCAGAAATATTGCGATTGTACAATTAATAAAAGGAAGCGGTATTCGATCAGAAGAACTAATTAATATGGATATTAATGATTTACATTTATATGAAGAAGATCGCCCATACATGATGATTTTGGGTAAAGGAAATATAGAGATGTATGACAAAGTATATATGTCAAAACGTGCAAAAATGTATCTTGAAGAATATTTGACCATGAGAGATATTTTTATTAGAGAACGAAAAATAACTAATAAGGCACTATTTCTTTCAAACGAAAACAAGAGAATGAGCAAAGGGGCAATAACAAGTTTTTTTGAACGATATTCTGATGGGAGAATATATCCACATATGCTTAGACACTGGGTTGGAACAGATTTATATAATAGAACTAACAACATTATGATTGTACAGAGACAATTAAGACATAAAAACCTTGAAACCGCAGCTAGATATTATGTACACATGGATGAGTCTACAATTGCAAATGCTGTACTTGATTTGTAATATGTGTTAAAATAATATGTAATGGAGGAATAAAATTGAGAGGAAAATATATTGGAAGAGACGGAAGTATGGGGTTTCGTACAGGACAAACATATGAGATAAGCACAGAACTTACGAAAATCTACAGAGATAAGAAAAAGGTTGATGTGATTATGGTGCGTAGTGGGAAATTGTTTTGCCCATATGATTCTGTGGAGAGTATATTGGAAAATTGGGAGTTGGGAAAACTATGATGGAAAACTTTATGAATACGCCTATTGAGTATAATTGGACGGAGAATGATATTATAGAAGAATTTGATAAATGCAATGATAAGAAGAAAGTTGCAAAGATATATGGAATTACGGTGCAGCAGGTAACGGAAATTTTGAAAAGGAATGTATAATATGAACAATAATATTTTTGAGATTATGCATAAAGATAGAAGAGTTGCAAGAATTGATTCTTCTGGAAGGTGTAAGGTGTATTATAAAAGTTTTATGCCATATAATCTATATCTTGAGGAAGAGGAAGATATTGATTCTCTTGTAAATAATATTACGAATTTTAACTATTGGTGCGCTACAAGAGTGCTGACGTTGGATAGAAAATATGCCAAGGAAATTCTGAACAGCATAGGAATGAACCAAGCTGTAACTGATAAAGATAGAGCAAAAGTAGCATTATCATACAGGTGTACATCATTGACAGATGTTTTTTGGGTAAAAAATGGGGAACTGGGGAGTTCTGGTAAATAACGCAAACAACAAGCCAGTTTCACTTCATCCGCTGATAGATTTTAATAAGACGTTTAACTCATATGATGGAATAGAAGGTTCTAATTGTCAGACTTGCTTTGGAAAAAAGGTCAGCCAGAAAGAAGCTGCATTGTATGCTGTTGGAAAAATTGGATTAAATCAAATCAAAGAAGTGAATTATGAGTGGTTTGAATATTTCCCGGAATATGTTGGAATGTTCAAGAAACGATTGGAAATATTAAATGGTTTGAATGGCTGATTTTATTTCCGTTTTGAAAGGAGAGGATGTTATGGAATTTGCAAAGTATTATGATGTATCAGATATAGTAGATATTATGATTAAAAATGAAGAAATCGACTGTTATCCGACAGGCGAAGAAAAGTTAGAAGGTGTTTATGTTTGCATGGATACAAATGATTTCTGGATTAGCCGTATTAACAAAGGATATAATGAGGAATATGAAAAAGATGAATGCAAGTATCTAGTAGAGAGAAATAAAATTAGCATTTATGATGTGATGGATAAGTTACATGAGCAGTATAGTAAGAAACTTCCTGTATTTGAAGAAGGCGAATGGGAATATAAGATGAAGAACAAGGTACATGATTTCCTTGATAAGCATAATACATTGGATATTATTAGGGCAGTTATTTTATTAGATGACCTTGATGGATTGTCTAATTGGGATTGCTGCGAAGTTGATTCATTGAAAGAAGCTATTTATATTATTGATGGTGGGTATGGAATTTTAAGAGATTTTGTAAAGAATCAAGCAGAAATTAAAGAGAAAATTGAGAGATATAATTCAGGGAAGATATGTGTTGGGTGATTATATGGGGAAAAAGAAGGAATTAACTATTGAAGAAAAGTTGGTACAAGAAAAGCAGAATGCTTTAAATAACATTGAGAGACAACTTGCATATATAAATGAGCCATCGTACTATTTTAAAATTGGAGATAAAGTTAGATATGGCAATTTGAAAGAGAGTATTGTTGACGAAATCTTATATAATGGAAAAGTTTATGGATTAAAATGTATTGCTACGAATAATAATTATGGAAATCCATATGCCTATGAAACATATAGAGTTGTTTCTTGGACAGAAGTTAGACCTCTTGGTAATGGAGATACGAAATTTGCAGAAAATCAGGATGTGAAACTGTACTTCATCAACTCTAATATTGAAAGTTTAATTCATAAGCATTATTATTTTGGAGTTGACTTCAATCCTGATTATCAGAGAGGATATGTGTGGACTCAGGAAGATAAAGAATTATTACTTGATAGTATTTTCAAGAATATCGACATTGGAAAATTTGTTTTTATCAGGTTATCTGCTGCGGAATGGATGAAAAGAAATTTTGGATATGAAATTCTGGATGGTAAGCAGCGTTTGAGTACATTGATTGAATTTTATGAGAATAAACTTTCTTACAAGGGAAAATATTTTAATGATTTAAGTGGCAAAGACAAGGGAGTATTTAGAAATCATATGGTTTCTGTTGCAGAAGTGAACGAAACAGATAAGAAAACTGTATTGAAATACTTCTTAATGTTAAATAGAACAGGTAAAGCTATGGACGAAACGCATCTGAAGGCAGTAGAAGATATGTTGAGTGAATTAGATAGTCATGATGGAACAATCAGATCTTGATTTTGATAAGAAAGAAATATTAAATCAATGTGAATATGCTGAAGAAATATAGGTTTCACTTGCATAGGAATTTTAAAAAGGAGCAGATCTAATGGAAGGCGATAAATGGAAAGTCAAACAAGATTGTAATGTTGAGAAAGTATATTTAAAGTCAGGAGACATACTAACAGAGAAAAGAGGTTATAATTTTGACACAGAATGCAGGGAAGAGTGTGGGGATTATAATGAACTACACAATGATTCTGGATTTGTTTGTGATGTTGGAAGTTTATTTGCAAAGAAGAATCTTAAAAGGATGAATGTGATTTAGAATTATCAGGTATAAATTATGTTTGAAATAGAAGTTGATTATGTTCAAGTTTGTACTTGTAAAATATCTGATGAAGATGAACAGCGAATCAAAGATTATATAAAAAACAATCCTGAAAAATTTGAATTCATGTCTGAGAAAAAAGCTATAATAGAGGCTGTATCTGAACTGGATATTGATTTATTTAATGATTATGTTGAATCGGATGGCTATACTAATGATATTAGGTGGTCGGAATTTGAAGAGCGGAGTGCGGAGGAAATATTAAACAATTGATATTGGAAAGGTAATTATGAGTGAATTTAAAGCATTTGATGGAAAAGATTTATTTTTAAAACCGGAAAAACCATTTTTGTTAATATATAAAAGCAAAGGCGATGGTACAAGTGTAGCATGGATGGAAACTGAAGATGATTTACTGGAAGTGATAGAAGAAGTTAAAGGCTATGGTTGTGAAATAATTGATGCATTTGAAATTGGTAGTTGTAGAGACGTTAATATGGATGACGTATAGGTTTATAAAATCTAAGATTCATCTTGATAAAGGAGTGAAGTGAGTGGTTAAATATAGACCGCATAGAGGTATGTTGAGTGAATCAATAGATGGAGCAAAGGAATTCGATACCATTGATCAGATGTACGATTATATCTTGAATGATTGGAATACTGGGTATGATTTCTTTGATCGAGAGGACTTGAGTATTTCGGAAGATTTCGGAAGAGACGAGAGAATCAACTGGAAAGAACTGCGGTATGTATGTACTAAAAGGTTTGGAAAAGATATATATGATGTACCTCAATGTATTGGGTATTGCAGCATAGAGTAAAATGGTTTTATTGGAGGAGTGTAATTGCAGTATAAAATAGCAGATGCTAATCATCCTAGAATGGGATTAGGAAATAAATTATGTATTAAACCAAAATATTGGTGCAGATCACATCAAGTATGGTTATCTGAAAATGATGTAAAGAAAAAAGAATGCTTTCATAAACCAACGATTGATATGATTTCTTATGAAAAATGTAGGTGCCTGGAGAAAGCAGATTATTATTCAGAACTCAAAAAAAGAGGTTGGAAAAGACAAGTTTGTTAATGATGGTAATGGACGGAGGGAATATAATGTTGAAATACAGAGAATTTCTCGATTTGACTGATGAGGAAATTGAATTCATTATAAAAGAAATTTTTCCATATACAAGATGTGTAAACAATATTGAAAGAGACAAAGAATCGAATCAAATATCTTGCGACATTTATATAATGGAAGAATACCCCGAATTTGGTGATACACTGGATTTATCATTAAATGGAATAGATACCCATGATTTTGTATTAACATCGAAAGAATTATTGAAATGGAAACAATTTCTATTGGCAAAAGGTTGTGATTATAGACTAAAAGATAATCCGTATATGGAAGAATGTTAGATAAAAATTATTTAAAAATATAAAAAGGTTGGTGATTTTGTATGGTAAAGAAATGTTTACTTAAAAGATTTGGGATTTTAGAAGTAAATAAATATGTTGCGTATAGAGTACATCCTAATCCAGATTTATTATATATTTACTTCTATGACGATTGGCATACCGTTCCAAAGGAGGATGTCGAAATTATCAACATATAAATATAAATAGAATTTAACTTTCATTTTTTGTTTAGAGGTGTAAAATTATGTATAATCAAAGAAAAGTTATCCTGGAACCTCATAAAGAAAAGACAAATTTGTGGTGCTGGAACGTATTGCAATATAGTGAAAAACAAGATACATGGTATAGTATTGGTTCTGGGATAGAAGTAAGCTGGGACATAGCAGTTAGAAAAGCAAAGGATACAATTCAAAGATAATTTCAAAGAAAGAAGAGGTGCAATGTATGAAGAAAAGAGATGCAGTAGTGATCAGCGCATACACAGGAGAGTTATGCTGCGATTTTAAGGATGTGCAAAAATACGTGGAGGAAGTTACCGGCAGAAAAATTACGAAACAAGATTATGAAAACGAGAATATTATTGAGTCACTGAAGGAATACATTAAGCCAGATTTTGTTGCGACATGTGATAATTTAAGCTCAGAAGAGGCAGCAGTTATAACCATACATACAGATACGGTTTGCTGCGATTTTGATTACGCACAGAAGTATGCAGATAAACTCCTTGGGGAATCAACATGGACTCATGATTTTGCTGATAAGAAACTTGTTGCGAAGCTCAAAGAATTGAGTAAATCAGATTTTATTAAGATCTTTGAAAATCTTACAGATGAATAATTGAAGATATATGTAAAGACGATACTTATTTGGTATCGTCTTTTTCATTTTTTTCATTGAATTCATGTAACTTGCAATAATATAAAAGAAGTCTATTTAACGCTGGATCGTCAGATTTGAATAAATCAGTTGGAGTACATTCTAGTGCGATACATATTCTTTCTAGTGTGTCAAAATTTATTTTGCTTGTATCTCCATCGTAAAGTTTACAAGCAGCAGGATATCCGACTCCGATTGCTTTTGCAAACTGGTTTTTATTTTTGAATTTTTTATCTACTAAATCTTTGATCTCTAAACGCATGTATTCACCGCCTATTCATTATATATTCTTTACAGTATATAGTTTAGCATATATTCTTTAGAAAATAAATATATTTCATAGTATATACTCTTGACAATATACTGTAAAGAGTATATACTTATAACAACGAAAGAGAGAAGTACATAGATTCAAAAGAAAGGAGGATGCGTAATGAATGTAAAGCAGTTTGATATTGTTATGGTTGACTTCGGAGATAATCCGATAGGTCATGAGCAAGGCGGTAAAAGACCAGCAGTTGTGATTCAGAATGATATTGGCAATCATCATGCAGCAACTACGTTAGTTATGCCAATAAGTACAAAATTAAAAAATCCAAACCAGCCTACGCATACTCTGATAAAAAGAGGTAGAGGAACTGGTTTGGTAAAAGATTCTATTGTTTTGGCAGAATGTTTAAAACAAATTTCAGAGTTAAGAATTATAAAATACCTCGGCAAATTGACAGATATAAAAGACAAACGAGAAATTAGAAGGGTTTATGAAGCAAATTTTATGTGGGGAGATGATGTGGCATGAGATATATATTAATGGATATTGATGAAGCAGTGAAATATTGTAAAGGAAAAAAAGTCTTAGTTGCGGAACAGGACTTAGAAAGTGAAAATGAAGTAATAGGATTTGAAAGAAAAACTTTTCAGGAATGCAAGGATATTATCGAACGGTCTGAAACAATAGCAAAAATTTGTGATGACTTTTTAAACCAACTGAGAGTGTTTTCCGAAAAACAATTAGATTTGATAAACATAAAACCTATCGGAACTATGAGTACAATATTAGTTCATGATCCTTTCCCGGATACAGAAGAACAGAAAAGAATAAAAAATCGAACAAACGTTCTGTCAACTATTGACAAGAACAAGTGTTCGTGTTAATATACTTTTTGTAAACATAATAAAAAAGAAGAGACGGAAATCCATCAACGGTGCGCCAACACCTCCGGTTCCGGCTCTTCTAAAACCAAAAAACGCATTTCCCAAAATGGGAGTGCTAAGAACAGCTTTACGCTATCCCTACTATTATAATACATATTTTTCTTAAAGTAGTCAAGCGTATCAGCTAAAAATTCCAAATATTGGAAAACTGAATATTGAAATTTACTTTTTATTCGTGTGGACAAGTTTCTAAACGTTTATTTCTGATGCA
>ENA-OPRK01000618-OPRK01000618.1-human-gut-metagenome-genome-assembly--contig:-NODE-618-length-19472-cov-5.049544_pt1 | contig 19472 bp, 18 predicted proteins | sample MGYA00241793_ERZ501877 | MGnify/ENA primary metagenome ERZ501877 (study PRJEB25962, sample SAMEA1966253) | human gut metagenome | biome: human gut; feature: human-associated habitat; material: faeces... | reverse complement strand
AGCTGCATGAGTTGCATTTACTTTAATAAAGTTGCATTAACCTTGAAATTCAACTTCATCGAACATGTTTTTCCTCATTACTTACCAGAAAATAAGCTTTCTCTATCCTGTTCAGAATCTCCTCCAGCACACATTTCGGAACCGCTGCGTTAAGGCGGATATATCCGCGCCCTGCTTCTCCAAAATGACTGCCTCCATATACAGATACTTTCGCCTTCTCCAAAAAAAGCTGGAGAATCTGTTCTTCCGTCAGCCCTGTTTTTCTGTAATCAATCCACGCCAGAAAGGTTCCTTCCGGCTCCGTCAGTTCAAATAACGGCATGTTTTCCTTTAAATATCCAGTAAGATACCGCATGTTTTCATCCAGGCGGTGATTTAATTCCCGTTTCCACTGTTCACACTCCCGGTATGCAGGTTCAATCACTGCTGCTGCAAATATATTTGGATTATGGAATCCCTCCCGGTCTACAGTCTTCTTCATTGCCTGACGCATGGAATCATCCGGTATGATCATATTAGAAAACATAATTCCCGGAATGTTAAACGTCTTCGCAACAGACTGGTATACAATCATCTTCTTTCTCATCTGTTCAGAGAGCGACAGGATACTGCAAAACTTCCTGCCCTGCCTTACGATATCGGCGTGAATTTCATCAGAGAGCAGCAGCAGATCATGGCGCAGGCAGAATGACTCCACCGCTCTCAGTTCAGCCGCCTCCCATACACGGCCTGTCGGATTATGGGGATTGCACAGAATCATCATTTTCACAGAAGAATCCATCTCTGATTCCAGTGCACTCAGATTCATGTTCCAGCGTGTTCCATTCCACTCTAACGGACTCTCTATCATGGTTCTGTCATGTTTTTTCACCGCGTCCGTGAGTGCCGGATAAGCCGGCGTATGAACAATAATTTTATCTCCAGGCTTCGTAAACGTCTCCACGGCCATATTCAGACCAATATTAATCCGCGGTGAGAACAGGATCCATTCGTCTTTGACAAGACAGCCGTACTCCCTTTGTATCCACTCTCTGACAACAGCCGGGTAGCAGGACGGCAGATTGGTGTAACCAAATATTCCGTGATCCGTCACCTTCCGGCACGCTTCCCGAATCGGTGCCGGCACCCGAAAATCCATATCGGCCACGCCGCAGTGCAGAACATCTTTTCCGTATTTTTCATCCATTTCATCGTATTTTGCGCAGTTGGTTCCCCTTCTGTTAACCACCTCATCAAAATAAGTTCTTTCCATTTTTCGCACCTACCCCTTTACGGAACCGGCAATCAGGCTCTGCTGCACCTGTCTGCTTAAAATCACATAGATAATAATGATAGGGAAGGTGGCTACCACCAGTCCTGCCCCAATCGGTCCCCAGTCTGTCGTGTACTGTCCTACTAAAGACTGTATGCCAACCGTCAGCGTCCGGTATGCCGGTTTACTGATAAACACGACCGCAAACATCAGCTCGTTCCATGACTGCAGAAACGTAAAAATGGCAATTGTTGCCAGTGACGGTTTCATGAGCGGGAGTATAATCTGAATAAATATCTTGTAAATACTGCAGCCGTCAATACATGCGGCTTCCTCCAGTTCCACCGGAATAGAGGAGATAAAACCGGAACTGATCATAATCGCCATAGGCACTGCAAACGCCGAATACGGAATAATCAGGCACCAGTAGGTATTAATTAAATGTACCTGCCTCATCATAATAAACACCGGAAGCAGTGCTGCATGAATCGGTATGGTGATTCCCATGATAAATATCAGCTGGAAGGTCTTCCGAAGCTTCCATTTCATACGAATCAAAGCATAGGAGGCCATCAAAGAAGCGATACATACAATTAAAATTGTGGCTGCCGTAACGATAATACTGTTAGCCAGATATCGCCCTACATTTCCGCCCATAAATGCATGAGTGTAATTTTCAAATCGCCAGACTTTAGGGAGACCAACCATGTTTCCCTGAAAAATCTCCGTGTTGTCTTTTAGAGAAAAAGTCAAAAGCCAGTATAAAGGAAATATCTGAATCGCCGCCCAAAATATCAGGCAGGCCTGTATAATTACCCTGGATAATTTTATTTTTTTCATACGTCCTCCCCTACTCATTGTCACGAAATGCCTTGCGTATCAACCATGCGAAAAGGAAGCATTCCAGTATAATGAAAATTGCCATCGAGCTTCCATAGCCATACATATTTCTGGAGAATATGGTTTCAACCATCAATGTACTCGGAAGCTGGCTCGCCCCTGCCGGTCCGCCGCCTGTCATGACATAGACAAGATCGAAATTCTTAAGAGAACCAACCACTGCAAAAGTCACGCAGACCTTCAGAATTGGTTTCATCAGCGGGATGGTAATATGAAGAGCGGTCTGAATTCCATTGGCACCGTCAATACGGGCCGCTTCAAAGATCTCCTCCGAGATAGAACGGACAGAGGCGTACATCAGAAGCATATGGTATCCGATATATTGCCACAGAACCGGGACAATCACGGCAAAGATTACCTTTTTCGTATCTCCCAGCCAGTTTCCAGCAAGCTTATCCAGCCCCATGGATCTTAACACTGTGTTGAGAAGTCCATACTGCGGATTGTATATCTTCATCCAGAGCTGCCCGATAACCACCGTAGAAATCAAAACCGGGATAAAGTATACACTGACATAAAAGCGCTCTCCCTTTACGCCACGGGCCAGAATCAGTGCCAGAATAAGAGAAATTGGAAGCTGCACAAAGACAGATCCGGCCGCAAAAATCAAAGAGTTCTTCACTGCCCTCCAGAAGCCGTCACTGTTGGTGAGGAACAGTTCTTTATAATTATCGAATCCAGTAAATACCTTTTTCCCGATTCCGTCCCATTCTGTAAGACTGTACGTCATGGACATAAAAATCGGCACTATGATAATGGTTAAAAACAGAATCAGCGCAGGAAACAGGAAAATAAACACAGCCTTTTTATTTGACAGTACTCGGTTCACAAAAAACCTCCATTCTTTTTCATGAAGGGGACTGTCTCCAGCCCCCTTTCCGTTTGTTTACTGATTCAGTTTCTGCAGTTCAGCCACATACTGCTCCGGCGTAATACTTCCGACAAATAGTTCCTGAAGCTTGTTTAAATATACCGTTGCATCTTTTCCTTCCAACAGATTATCCCACCAGATTGTATAGCTTGTGGCATCCTTTGTGAAATCGTAAATTTCCATTAAAAGCGGATTGATTTCCGACTCATCCACATCTACATTCACATACGGAAGGATGCTGGAGCCGATCTTATATTTTCCGATCGCAAGTTCATAAGAAATGTACTGGGCAACCTCGGTTGTAAGTTTCGGATCCTTTGTAGCAGCACTGACCGCAAATGCCGTATCCGGTCCTCCTGTAAAATCTGTCACTCCGGATTTTCCGTCCTTTAATACCGGGAATGGGAATACTCCGATTTTTCCCTGTACCAGGGAGGAATCCTTATATACTCTCGTTGCCGTCCAGCTTCCGTTTAAATACATCGGTATCTGCCCCTGAAGGAACGGAACCTCTGATTCCTCTCTTGAAATACCGGCAGATCCTTCCGGAAATGCACCCATATCTACCAGCTTTTTCAGACATTGGGCTGCCTCTAAAAATCCCGGGTCATCAAATCCTGTTTCTTTTCCTGTAGCAGCCTTTACGCCTTCGCTTCCAACAGCCCGAAGTGCCAGAAGATCGTGATACATGGCAATCGTCCACGGTTCTTTACCGCCTACAGTCAACGGTGTAATTCCATTATCAAGGAATGTCTGGCACACTGTCAGAAAATCATCAAACGTCTCGGGGACTTCCAGATTCAGATTTTCGAACATCTCTTTATTATAAAACATACATGCTACCGACTGATCTGTCGTAAGCGCATACGTTTTTCCATCGAACTGAAAACCGGTCAGCGTAGACGGCCCCAGATGTGATTTGAAATCATCGGTCAGATAATCGTCCAGTGCCTCTACCTTTCCTGCTTCTACAAACGGCTTGATAAAACCGTGTCCCCATGTATAAAAGATGTCCGGAGTCTCGTTTGCTGCAATGGCGGCCTTTAATTTCATCTTATATGCTTCATTTTCAGCCGTATCGGACTCAATTTTAACATGGAATTTTTCTTCTGCATCTTTCACCACCTGATCAATAATCGCCTTATTCGGATCCGTATCTCCTCCAAATATGTGCCACAGTTTTATAACGGGCACTTCCTCCGTCCCGGCATTTGCCTCCTGGGTGGTTTCCTTAACCGTTTCTGCTCCGGTGGTATCCCCACCGGCTGTATTGTTTCCTGTCCCTGTACTGCAGGCAGTCAGGCCCAAAGCCATTGTACCCGCAAGTGCAAGTGCCGTGATTGTTCGAATTGTTTTCTTTTTCATCTTCCGCTCCTCCAATTTTGATATTAATTACCTGCTGTTTGATTCAAAAGCGCGCCCTTGTGAATGTAACTCTATTCTACACATTCCTGCGTGTTCATGAAAGAGAGAGATTTTACTGTTTCTGGTGATTAACTTACTATTTAGCGAAAGGATCAATTGCCATATAGTAAATCGGTTACTATCTCTAGCAGATTTTTTACTTCATTTTTCGCTTTGTTTACTTTTAAAATTCTCCGTGATATGATGTCATCATATCAGGGGAGGAATTCATTTATGGGGAAACGGAAACACACCGGATTAAACCTGTGGAACTGGGCGTTTCACAGTAAAATATCGAGAAAAATCAGCACGGTCTTTTTTGGTTTTCTGTTACTCAGCGTTATTCTGACTTACTTTTCATACCGCTATGTTTCAAAGGACTACGTCCTGTCCAACATGGAGCAGCATTCCAGGCAGACGCTCACTTCAATTCGTTCCAATATTGTGGAAATGGTGGAAAATACCAATAACAGCTACAGCCTTCTGCTGAAAAGCGGAATCTCTGATCTCACAAAACTCCCGTTAAAACCGTCGGATCGGAAATTCTATGATAATTATCTGTTTACCATCATTGACAGTTACAGCCATCTCGACTCTATCTATATAATGAATTTAAAAGGACAGCTTTACGGGGTTGATAAGTTTGGCATTAAGACACCGGTTATTCATTCTGTCACAGAGGCTCCCTGGTATCAAATCGCCATGGAGGCGAAGGGCAGCTGTATTCTCTCTCTTCATGCCGGTAACATTTTCCTTCCCGACTACTCGGAAGATTTTATGTCAGCAATCCGGGTTATCAATGATCTGGAAACCCAGAAACCGATTGGATTCTCTATTATGAATATCCCAACGCGCTCTATTAACCAGATCTTTGAGCACGTTTTTAATCCATCGGATATAGAAATCACTCTGTATGACAACTCAGGAGAAATCATCAGCACTTACGGCAATATAAAGGAAGGGGGAGATCACCACAGGATCTGCCGTTTCATCGGCCCTGACTCTTCATACTACAGCACCAGCGGCCAGGGTTCTCTGTTAGCTGGAATCTATATTCCTGAATATCAGTGGAAATTAACTGCCACCTTCCCTTTAAAATACGAGTCCACACTCAGCACCTCCCTGCTTCATATATCCTTCTGGATTTTTTTCATCAATATGGTGCTTATGCTGATCTGCGTCATTATCATTGCGAAATCCATTCAGACTCCGGTTTCTCAGCTGATCCAGGCTATGGGGCGTGCTGAAAATGGAAATTTTGAACCCGTTGCCGTTCGTCATCCGGACAGCGAACTGGGGCTCCTGGAAATTCATTACAACCATTTAACTGAACGGCTTAAATTTCTCATGGACAGCCTGGTCCAGGAACAGAAACTAAAGCGGAAGACGGAGCTGCGTGCTCTTCAGGAGCAAATGAAACCTCATTTTCTGTATAATACTCTGGATACCATCGGGTACATTGTACTCACTGGAGATACCTGCCAGGCCTATGACGCCATCACTGCACTGGGCAGTTTTTACCGTCAAAGTCTGAGCAGGGGAAAACAGTTTATAACCCTGGAGCAGGAGCTGCAGATCATAAAGGATTACACGTCCCTTCTCTCCCTGCGCTACGAGGAATTATTTACCGTAACCTATGATGTGGATGAAACGCTGTACCAGCATGAGATTATAAAACTCCTTCTTCAGCCACTGGTTGAAAATTCGGTTTATCACGGGATTAAACCCCTGGGAGAGCCCGGCATCATCATAATTTCTGTCAAACGTCAGAACGAACTGATCTGTCTGACGGTCTCCGACAACGGAGTAGGAATGGACGAAAACCTGCTGCAAAGCCTGCGTTCTTCCAGTCCCTCGCCCAGGGACAGCTTCGGTCTGGCAGGTACAATTGAACGGGTCCATATTTCTTACCCTGAAAAAGGTGCCGTAGAACTGCACAGCCAAAAAGGAAAGGGAACTTCTGTCACCATTAAAATACCATTTTAGGAGGACTGACAAAATGTATCAGCCACAGCCCATAAAAGTGATGATTGTAGATGATGAAGATAAGATGAGGGGACTGCTTAAGATCTGTATCCCATGGAACGAACTGGATTATGTTATCACCGATGATGTATCCAGCGCAAACCAGGCATTGGAACTGATCGCCGAGCGAAAACCGGATGTCATCATCACTGATATTGAAATGCCGTTTATAAATGGCCTGGATTTTGCCGAAATGGTTCTGGAAGAATACCCAAACATTAAAATCATTATCCTTACCGCGCATGATGAATTTGATTATGCCAAACAGGGCCTTGAAATTGGAATATCCAGCTTTCTGTTAAAGCCCATCAAAAGAGAAGAGCTGATCCGGACAGTAACCGAAATACGCAATTCAATCCGGGAAGAACAGAAAAAACTCTATCAGCATGAACTTCTGCAAAAAAAGCTGAACGAAAACCGGGACTATATTATACAAAATTTTTTAAGCAATATGATGGTCAGCAGCCTCTCTTCCGATTACCTGTGGGAGAACTTAAATTATTACCAGATCCCGCTGCATCGTGATTCCGGTTTCTTCAATATCCTTCTTCTGACACTGAATGTCAGCCAGGACATTGAAGAAAGTATTATGCAGCAATTCCAGTGCCGGGAAATCCTTCATACTGCCGCGGAAAGAATCAATGGCCTGCTGGTCTTTCAGGATATTCATATGAATCTTGTCTTACTGACTGAAAACCGAAAAATCAATCTGTACAATTACGGCTTCCATTTTTCCACCCTGCTGATGGATAAACTGGGGATTAAATCCTATGTAGGTGTCGGGACACCGGTAGAGCGCCTCGAGGATATCCGCAGTTCCTACCGTCAGGCTTACCAAAACTCCCAGGTCGCCAAATACAGCCATAACAAATCATTTCTGGCCAATCCGCCCCAGGAACAGAATCAACAGGAACTGCAGAATCTGATCAACACAGTAATGGAAGAGCTTCCCCTCTTTATGCAGCTTCCCCAGGAGGATACTGCACTGCAGCGCGTCGAAGCGGCCTATGATTCGCTGGAACGTATTCCCAGCCATGTTCTTTCCGACGTAATGGTACTGTCTCTTTCCATTGTTAATATTGTGCTTGCAACGCTGAGGGACAAAGGAATCTCCTACAATGAAATATATAATACGGATCACCTGCCCTACACACATATTCTGAAGCTGACTGATGAAAAAGATATCCGGCAATACGTTCTTCAGATGGTGCGTTTCACTCTTTATCAGGTAAATTTATATACCGATGCAAGGGGAAACAAACTCATCCACACGATTTTGCAATATCTCAACGAGAATCTGTCCAAATCAACTCTGACACTGAAGAAAATTGCAGAAATCAATTACGTCAACCCGTCCTATTTGAGCCGTATTTTCAAAGAAGTCACTCAGATGAATTTTGTGGATTACTTAGCAACCTTACGGATCGAAAAAGCGAAAAGATTACTGCAGACCGGAAACCTCCGGATCTATGAAATTGCAGAATCTGTCGGAATCAGCGATCCCAACTATTTTTCGAAACTGTTTAAAAAATATACAAATATGACACCGGCCCAGTACAAAGAAGAGATACACCGACAGGAGGATTTTTAAGATGGTAGATTTTTCAATGTTATCAGACTATATTATCAGCATAAGAAGGAGAATACACAAATGTCCGGAACTGAGCGGGCAGGAATTCCAGACCCAGCGCCTGATCAGAGATGAACTGGAAAAAATGGGAATTCCCCACCGTACCCTGCATGAAACCGACGTTCTGGCTGAGATTACCGGTCTACAGACGAGCCCGGCTGAACTCACCGGTTCCCGGCCCAATACGGTTGAATTTCGTGATTACGAGACAGGTAATCACGCTAAAACAGTACTTCTGCGCGCCGATATGGATGCGCTTCCGCTTACTGAAAAATCAGATTCATCGTATACTTCACAGTTTCCGGGCGTTATGCATGCCTGCGGACACGATTCCCATACCGCCATGCTGCTGGGTGCAGCGAGGCTTCTGCAGGACAGCCGGGACCTTTTTTCCGGCACAGTACGGCTGATGTTTCAGCCGGCGGAAGAAACCGGAAAAGAAACCAGAACGCTGATCGACCACGGTATGCTGGATCGTGTGGATACTGTATTCGCCCTCCATGTAGAGCCTGATCTTCCATCCGGGAACATTTGCATTCTGCCAGGCCCCTGTATGGCAGGCGTCGATGACTTTTCTATCCGCCTTACCAGCCCCGGAGGTCATGGGGCCACCCCTCATCTGGGGTCTGATACCCTCCTTGCAGGTGCCCACCTGGCAATCAATCTCCAACAGATCATCAGCAGAGAAATTGATCCTCAGAAACCGGCTGTTCTTACCATTGGCGTCTTTCAAGCAGGAACAAAAGTAAATCTGCTGGCCCAGGAAGCTGTTTTATCCGGAAACATCCGTTTCTTCGACAAGGAGCTCAGTGATTACTTTAAAGAATCGCTTACTCGTTACAGCGCACACACAGCTTCCATGTTCCGCTGTTCTTTCGAGGTCACCTATACGCCTTCCCTGCTCCCGACAGTCAATGATGCCGCTTGCTGCGGCACAGCCAAAAGAGCGGCATTGACTGTATGGGGAAAAGATAACCTCATAGAACGCCCTGCCAGCATGACCTCCGAAGATTTTTCCCGATACTTAGAGGCAGTCCCCGGCGTCATGGTATTTCTGGGAACGAGCGACGGTACCCGGAAAACCTCCTGGCCGCTGCACCACGAGTGTTTTGATCTGGACGAATCAGCTTTATTAAACGGCAGCCGTCTCTATGCGGCATATGCATTAGAATGGTTAAATGAGCATGTAGTTTAAATTCTCACCTAAAATTCCCGGAACGATGATGGCATTTCCCGAAGACTTATGATAAAATAAGAATACTTATCTAATATTGCCTGTCTATATTCCCGATGCCTTCCAGGCAGCCCTTCAGATTGATCCATGATTAAATTGGAACCGGAATATCAGACAGCATGGAATCATTTCAAAAGAAACTCGACACCTTCACAGAAAGAGGATAACCAATGTCAAACGAACTTACACGGTGCGACTGGGCCGCCCATGATATCCTGAACCAGGAATATCACGATAACGAATGGGGCAAACCCGTTCACGACGAAAGAACACTATTTAAAATGCTGATTCTGGAAGGGATGCAGGCAGGATTAAGCTGGATTACCATTCTGAAGAAGCGCGAAGCCTTTATAAAAGCCTTTGATGATTTCGATCCGGCCGTCATCAGCAGCTATGGCGATGAAAAGATAGAAGAGCTTATGCAGAACGCGGGAATTGTCCGAAACCGCCTAAAGATCAACGCGGCCATCACCAACGCCAGAGCTTACTTTGCTCTGTGTGAAAAATACGGTTCACTCGACCGGTTCCTATGGTCTTACGTAGATAACAAGCCCATCAAAAATGCCTGGAAAACCATGTCTGACATTCCAGCCAGCACGCCGTTAGCAGAAAAAATCAGCAGGGATTTAAAAAATCTGGGATTCAAATTTGTGGGGCCCACCATTATCTACGCCTATATGCAGTCGGTTGGACTGGTCAATGACCATCTGACCTCCTGTTTCTGTTATGAACGGGAAACTTCGGAATGACAGATCATGTTTTAGAATTCTAAAGAAAAGAAGCGCATTTCCAGTCTATTCAGGACCAGAAACAGCGCTTCTTATATTCTTATTTTCTTTTCCATAAATCTCTGCCTTCTACAGCAGATTCTTCGGTCCAAATCCAACCGGCAGCAATTCCTTCAGCGTATAAATCTCATACTCTTCCCTGCCGGAAGGCAGTATAATCTGAAATGTCTCCGGGTCGCAAAATTCCATCATGACCTGGCGGCAGACGCCGCAGGGAGCCGTCAGTCCAGACGGAATCCCATCCTTCCCGCCAACGATACAGATCGCCTGAAACTCTCTCACACCTTCGCTGACAGCTTTGAAAAATGCAGTCCGCTCCGCACAGTTGCTGGGTGTATACGCCGCGTTTTCAATGTTGCATCCCTGATAGATCACTCCGTCAGCCGTAAGAAGCGCTGCTCCGACTTGAAAGCCGGAATAGGGTGTATATGCCTTTGCCATGGCCGAAAATGCCTGGGATATCAGTTCCTCCACCGGAAGCTTTTCCTTAAGTGCAGCCAGTTCCTCCGTACGATCCATAACGGCCTCCTTTTCTTCTCCAAACAGTCCGGTATTCCTACCGTTATTAATAACCCCCGTCACTCTTCTCCTGTTTCACCAGCTTAATCATCCGGCTGGTTCCCAGGCGCTCCGCGCCCAGTTCCAGGAATTTTTCAGCGTCCTCGATGGAAGATATTCCTCCTGCGGCCTTAATCTTCACATTCTTGCCCACGTGTGCCCGAAAGAGGGCCACATCATCGAAGGTCGCCCCGGCTTTGGAAAATCCGGTGGAGGTCTTGATAAAGTCGGCGCCGGAACGGGTCACCACCTCGCACATTTTAATTTTTTCCTCCTCCGTAAGAAGGCAGGTCTCTATGATAACCTTTAATATCTTATCTCCGCAGCAGCCCTTTAAAGTACGGATTTCCTCTTCCACCTCGTCATATTTTCCGTCTTTTACCCAGCCGATGTTGATGACCATGTCAATCTCGTCGGCTCCGTCTGCAATAGCGTCCTTCGTCTCAAATGCCTTGACTGCGGTAGTTGCATAACCATTGGGAAAACCGATGACTGTGCAGACCGCCATGCGGTCCTTCATATACTCTTTTGCCGCCTTCACATAAGAAGGCGGAATGCAGACCGATGCGGTCCCGTATTCCATAGCCTCATCACATATTTTTTTGATTTCCTCCCATGTGGCTGTCTGGGTTAACAGAGTATGATCCACATATTTTAACATTTCTTTTCCGTCCATAATTTCCTCCTGTAAACTAATTTTACCGCAAAGTGTGACGCTCATCTGCCGGAAAACAATGTCTGGACGCGTTCTACAGTTCCAGCGCAATCTCCATCATTTTCCCGAAACCGAGCTGACGCTCCTCGGCGCTTAATTTCTCCTCTCCATAGATGAGATCCGAAATTGTCAGCAGACAGAGCGCTTTCTTTCCCGCCGCTGCCGCGTTCATATACAGCGCCGCCGCTTCCATCTCTACGGCCAGCACGCCCATGCTTCTCCATTTATCATTCACGGTAGTATCCGCATTGTAGAAAATGTCGGAAGAAAGAATATTGCCTACTACCACATTCGTTCCCTGTGCTTTCGCCGTATCCACCGCTTTCGCCAGCAGACCGTAGTCGGCAATCGGTGCAAATGTACCCGGAAGGCCGTACTGATACGCGTAATTGGAATCCGTACAGGCTCCCATACCGATTACCACGTCCATCAGCTTCACTCCATCCTGCAGCGCTCCGGCAGAGCCGATCCGTATAATCTGCTCCACACCATAGAAATGGAACAGTTCATACGTGTAGATACCGACAGACGGCATTCCCATACCGCCGCCCATCACGGAAATCTCTCTTCCCTTATACATTCCGGTATAACCGAACATGTTGCGCACCGATGTCACTAACATCGGATTTTCCAGATACGTCTCTGCAATATATTTGGCCCGCAGCGGATCGCCCGGCATCAGAACCGTCTTCGCTATCTCTCCCTGTTTTGCCCCATTGTGGGCGGTTGGTGTCACACTCATAATTCGTCTCCTTTTCCATTTGCTGCGCTTTAACCGCGCCTTATTTTTTCCCGTTTTCTTCCTGAATCATCAGCCGGATCGCTTCTACCGCTGTCCGGATCGCCGCATCCGTGTCATGGACGATCGGATTCTCAAGCCCCTGCTTCGCCCTCTCCTGGTTAGCCAAAACCAGGAATACTGATCCAGCTCTCACCTTCAGCGCGCTGGCCACGATAAACAGCGCCGCCGACTCCATCTCGGAAGCCTTGCAGCCCAGCTGCAGCCAGGCGTTCCATTTATTCAGCAGCTCATACGATACCGGCTTCGTCTCCGGCGAATGCTGGCCATAGAATGAATCCTTGCACTGCACAACCCCTACATGGTACGGTTTTTCCAGTTTTTTTGCCGCCGCCACGAGCGCGTTGGTCACATCAAAATCAGGTACCGCCGGAAACTCAATCGGCGCATATTCCCGGCTGGTGCCCTCCATACGGATGGCGCCGTTTGCAATCACCAGTTCACCACTCTTTACATTCACATCCATACCGCCGCAGGTACCGATCCTGATAAAGGTATCCGCCCCCGACATCACCAGTTCCTCCATGGCGATGGAAGCCGACGGTCCGCCGATTCCTGTGGAGGTAACGCTGACAGGCGTCCCGTCAAGCGTTCCGGTATACGTTACATATTCCCGGTTGTCCGCGATCAGCTTCGGATCATCAAAATATTTTGCTATCAGCGCGCACCGTTTCGGATCACCCGGCATAATCACATACCGGCCCACATCACCCTTTCCTACCTGAATGTGATACTGTTTTCCTTCATTTTCCGAATAATTTGTCATATATAACCTCCCTTTCTCTTTGCAAATTAAATATCATTCTCATCGATCTTATCCGCCATGGCCAATTTAATTCTCTGATACTGTTCCTCACTGATGATAATTCCTCTTCCCTCCCGGGAAATGTATCCCTCATCCTCCATCTGGCTGATGCACCGGTTCACCGTCTTCACACACAGCCCCGTGCTGTTGGACAAATCCTTTCTCGTCAAATGGATCCGGCAGACTCCCCGTCTGGCAGAATCCCGGTAAATCTGCATAAACAAAAGAAAAAGCCGGTCGATTCCCTGAAGGAAGAGAAAGAGACGTTCCTTCCTCACCTGTTCTACCAGATAAACGCTCATGGCCTTCACCTGTTCCAGCACCGCGTGAATATCCGTCAGCATCCACCGGCTGAACTGGTCCTTGGACACACAGAGGAACCGGCAGTCCGTCTCCGTCATTAAAGTCGTCTTATACAGATCATACCCCATAAGAAATTCCATGGCCCCAAACACCTCAATCGGATAAAAGCGGGTATAATCGTACGCCACCTCCTGAATCCGGTAGTCCGTTGCTTTCACAATCCCCTCTACCAGAATGTATACCGTGTCCACATGCGCGTTTTCATGGATAAACGTGGTTCCCTTTTTCAGACGCACGATCTGAAACGCTTCCAGCAGCCACTTCGGCGCATTCGCCAGATAATTATTCAAATAATCCCGTTCCTCACTGCGCAGCTCATTAATCAATGCCACAACATCATTCATAGTCTCCCCCCTTTCCTCCGTATTCACTGTCCTCTCCCTCTAGTTTGCATCATTTCACCCAAAAAGTCTACCATTCCCCCACAAATTTTACAATATTTTATTCCCCATTTCTCCTATCCACACATTCTACCCATCCACACATTCTATCCATCCACACACTCTACCCATCCACGCATTCTATCCATCCACGCATTCTATCCATCCCCCAGCCTCCCGCCAGTCCAATCCGCCTGTGACTGGAAGTGGACTTTTCCGTACCCTTGCCGGAAAAAGGCGGAAGCGGGCGGGCAGGAGACGGCGATTTTTTCCGAAGTGTGACGGGACTTAGGGCGGACAGGAGCCAAACGAGGGGCAGATTTTCGTTTACAGGACGAAAATCTGAGGGCACTGAGAGCGAACTCATCAAGAGTTCGGTCGAATAGTCCGGGACCCCTGCGGAGACGGCTGTCCGCCCTTAGTCCCACCCCCGCCAGATCCCTGAGTCCTGCTCTCCCTGCCGCCCGCGCTCCCTTTTCCTCAACTGCCTCACTTAACGTCCGCGTACCCCTCCACAAATCCCCCCACCTACTTTGTTACCAGCTGATCCAGGGACTTAAATGTGTATCCCATCTCCTCCCATTTCGTCAGAAGCTCATCAAGGATCTGGGCATTGGTGCTGGAGGTGCTGTGCAGGAGCACGACGGCGCCGGGGTGGATACGTCCCAAAAGCTTTTTAAAAGCCTCCTCCTTGGAGGGCTGTTTATCCTGGTACCAGTCTACATAGGCCAGGCTCCAGAAAAATGTGCTGTATCCCATGTCTTTTGCCATCTGCAGATTCGTCTCGCTATATTTTCCCTGAGGCGGCCGGTAGTATTTTTTCATGGTCTGCCCTGTCGTCTCGGTAAATAATTTCTCCAAATCTCCCAGTTCTTTCTCAAATGCCTCTTTTGACGAGATTTTTGACATATCGGGGTGGTGGTACGTGTGATTGCCTACGATATGGCCCTCCGCTACCATGCGTTTTACAAGATCCGGTGCGGTTTCTATGTAGTTTCCAACCACAAAGAAGGTGGCCGGGGCATTGTGCTTTTTTAACGCGTCCAGAATTGCCGCGGTGTTGCCGTTCTCATAGCCTGCGTCAAATGTCAAATAGAGCACTTTTTCCGGTGTGTTTTCCGCATAATATGCGTTGAATTTCTTTAGGTAATCGGCGGTGGCATTGGCCACGGGGGGCTGCCCTTCCTGCTGGAAGCTTAATCCCCAGTTCCCGTCAGCCGCAGTTTCAACCGCCTGCTTTCCATCCGTCATCATGGCGCCGAAACGACCGGCCATAAAGGCCAGGGCAAATAAAAGCAGCACCTTTACAAGACGGAAGAGTTGTTTTTTCTTATTCATATCCATAGCATCACCTGAGTCCGTTTGGTTTAATATATTGAAGGATGGTCTGTCTCTATTCGTTTTTTGCAGTTTTATTTCTGCAGGGCTTTGGACTTGTACTGTGGGAAATGGATGTTGACAGATATGAGAAAAGATGGTATAGTGTATATATAAAGTATATACACTAATTACGGTAGATACAGTTACAGACGCAAATTATGGAGGCGGTGCAGTGAATATCATCATCAGCAATTCCAGCGGGAAACCGATATATGAACAGATTACATCACAGATACAGAATATGATTATCAGCGGGCAGCTGATGGCGGGGGATGCCCTGCCGAGTATGAGAACCCTGGCAAAGGATTTGCGAATCAGTGTCATTACGACAAAAAGGGCGTATAACGATCTGGAGCAGGAAGGGTTTATCGAGACGATAACCGGAAAAGGCAGCTTCGTGGCGGCAAGAAATACGGAGGTAATCCGGGAGGGGAATTTAAGGATGGCGGAAGAGCATTTGACGAAAGCCGCGGAGATCGCCAGGAGAAGCGGCATTTCCTATGAGGAGCTGTGTGAGGTTTTAAAGATGCTTTATGACGGAGAGTGAGGGAATCATGATGGAATATGCAGTCAGAATAAAGAATTTAAGCAAGCAGTATCCGGATTTTTCTTTGAATAACATCAGCCTGGATATTCCCATGGGAAGCATCATGGGACTGATCGGGGAGAACGGATCCGGAAAAACGACGACGATTAAGGCCATGCTGGATATTGTTAAGCGTGACGCAGGCGACGTGGAGATTCTGGGAATGGATATCAGGGAACGGGAACAGGAGGTCAAAGAGGAGATCGGCGTGGTCTTCGGCGAGAGCCAGTTTCACGATTTCCTAAGTGCCGTTCAGATCTCCGGAATTATGAAAAGAGTTTATAAAAACTGGGATGAGGAGCTGTTCTCCTCGTATCTGTCCAGATTTGCTCTTCCAGAGAAGAAAAAAGTGAAGGAATATTCAAGAGGAATGGCCATGAAGCTGGCGATTGCAGCGGCTCTGAGCCATCATCCAAAGCTTTTGATTCTGGATGAAGCGACCAGCGGCTTGGATCCGGTTGCACGGGATGAGATTCTTGATCTCTTCTTTGAGTTTATCGAAGACGGGGAACATTCCGTGCTGATCGCTTCCCACATTACGAGCGACCTTGACAAGGTGGCGGATTACGTTACCATGATTCATAACGGAAGCATTCTGTTCTCGGAAGAAAAGGATCAGCTTCTGGAGGATATGGGAATTCTTCGGTGCAGGGAAGAGGAACTGGCCGGCCTGACCGATGTCCAAGTCGTGGGAGTCAGGAAGAATCCCTATGGGGTGGAAGCGCTGATCCGGGGGAGAGAATATGTGAAGAGAAGATATCCGGAGCTTGTGACAGACCGGACGAACATCGAGGAAATCATGCTGTATTCTGTGAGGAGGGATAGAAAATGAAAGGACTGCTGATCAAGGATTACTATATTTTGCGGCAGAGTATAAAATCCATGCTGTTTATTCTGGTAGTATGGTCCCTCGTCTTTCTGGGCGGCAGGAAGACGGGAATGTTCCTGATTCCCATGTTTATCATGGTAGCAGGCATCAATGTGCTGAATCTGTTTTCTTATGACAGGCAGACAAAGTGGGAGACGTATGTGCTGACCTTACCGGTTCCGCGCTGGAAAATGGTGTTGGAAAAGTATTTTTACGCAGTCTGCATTTCCACCTTTTTCGGACTGATCGCAGTGGCCGTGGTGGCTGCCGCAGCCGCCGTCAAGGGGATGGCAATGGGACCGGAATTTTTCCTAGAGCTGCTGATGAACTGGCTGACCGGTATTGTAATCTCGTTTTTTTATAATTCGTTCTCAATCCCGCTCACATACTGGCTTGGAGTAGAGAAGGCCAGGCTGATTCCCAGCGTGTTAATCGCAGCGGCAGTCTTCCTGTTCGTGGCTTTTGCGTCAGCGTATGGCAGCGGCTTCACGGTGAGTGAGGGGACAGCGGCCATCGCCATCGCTGCTGGTGCTCTGGGAACCGTGATCATGATGGTCCTCTCGTACTTTATCAGCGTTCGGATCTATAAGAAAAAGGAGTTTTGAGCTGTCTCCATCCCCATCCGGTTTCTGCTTGCGGAACCGTGAAAATCGCTGCCAGCCGTGGTAAATAATTGATAGTCAGCCGCGAGTCCGTTTAGAAAACTTTTCTCCGGGAGGGAGAACGCGGGATACTCGGTCTCCAGACCGTCAAGCCCCATGCGTACCAGTTCGTTCAGCATGACAGATACCTCATCTGCCTGAAGCGTTTGCTTCTGAAAAAGGTGGTAGCTGTGATAGGGGTGAGCCCAAACTGCCTTTCCGCCAGCGTGGTGGATGGCGGCAATGCCGTCCTCCACGGTGATGTTGGCCTCCGTCAGGTCTTTTGAGAAGGAATCAATCAGCCGTATGGTCTCATCACTTACCGAGGGAAATGTTTTCCTGACGTGAGCCATGACATCACGAAGCTGAAGTACGTTTCCGCAGCTTTTGGGGACGTCGGGGATACGGAGCGGGCAGCCTGAAGCGGTTACCGCCTCTGCCAGATCCCGGTAGACGGTTTCAGTCCGTTCCTTCCGGCTGGAGAGCAGTGCACACAGAGTCTCGTCATTTTCATCAAACCCGTATCCGAGCAGATGAATGGACTGCGGAACGGGTAGAGAACCCCAGGGCCGCTCCGCACATGTAAGCTCCGTTCCTGTCATGTAACGGACACGGCCCTGGCAGCGCTGCCTGGCCCGTCCTATACCCGCCAGCGTATCATGGTCTGTGACCGCCATGGCAAAAATTCCGTTGTTTACCGCCATGTCAACGACGGTTTCCACTTCGTAGATTCCGTCGGAACACAGCGTATGCATATGATAATCAACCTTCATAGTTTTTAATCCCCATTCTAAACCTGTATATCACATAGAGAGTGACACGGCAGCTTTGCTGCCTTTTTCCTGTGGTTCGGATAGAAAACCCGCTGCGTGAAGAAGATTCTTCATGCAGCGGGTCTGCGGTTATTCGATTGTCGTGCCGGCTTTGCCTGCCAGACTCGCTTTCGCTTTGGAAAGAGAAGTAATGATAGCGCAGCGGCCTTTGCCGTGTGTGACAAAGTCTACGGAAGCTTCGATCTTCGGAAGCATGGAGGCAAATTCAAACTGACCTTCGTTGATATAGCTCTCCGCCTCTTCGATGCTCATATGAGAAATCGGCCTCTCCTGTGGTGTGCCGTAATCAATGGTGACGTTGTCCACACTGGTTAAGATCATGAGGACATCGGCGTCGATCTCCTTGGCCAGAAGTCCGGCCGCCCTGTCTTTTTCAATGACTGCACTGGCGCCCTTTAAATTATAGCCCTGTTCCATAACAGGAATTCCGCCGCCGCCGCAGGCGATGACGATCTGATCCGCATCCATGACTGCCTTAATTACGTCAATCTCGACGATTGAGACAGGCTTCGGGGAGGCGATGACTCTGCGGAAGCCCTTTCCCGGGATTTCTTCCACGTAATTTCCTTTTTCTTCCTCTTCCTTTGCCTCCCCGGCTGTCATAAAACGGCCAACCGGCTTCATGGGAGTGTAGAAGGAGTCATCGTAGGGATCTACCATCATCTGGGTTAGGATTGTGGCTACCGGTTTATAGATACCGCGTTTTACCAGTTCGGCGCGGATTCCATTCTGTAAATCATATCCGATATAGCCCTGGCTCATGGCTGAGCAGACGGACATGGGAGCAGAGGTGTAACCGTCATGCTGTTTTCCGAATTCGTTCATAGCCGTGTGAATCATGCCGACCTGCGGGGCGTTGCTGTGGGTTAAAGCAACCTGCCATCCGGCCTGGATAAAATCTGCGATTACTTTCGCTGTTTCGGTCACCGCTTTTTTCTGTTCCGGAAGATTTGTTCCCAGGGCATTGTGACCCAATGCCATAACAATACGTTTCTTTGCCATATCAGTTACCTCTCAGTTCGATGTAATTTAATCAAAAAAGTATAAGGATATTATATTATCTGGAAAGAGAAAAAGCAATCAGTTCTTATTTCCACGCAAAATAAACTTGTAAACTTACAAAATTATTAAGAATTGTGGTTCCTCATGAGACTGAGAGAGATTTCGGCGTTTTCGTTCCGCCAGGGAGCCGGGGCCGGAGCACTTCCCCCAGTTTCGGCTCCTGGTTTCGGCCGGGGCATCTCTAAGGCCGGAAGGATACAAAAACAAGGGTACCGATGACATTCATCGAGAACTCCTGAAGGACTTCTCGATTCAGGTCCTCTAAAAATCTGCCTTTGAGGTCAGATTTTTCCCCTTGTTTTTGCACCCTTCCGACCTAAGAGCTGCCGACGTCCTGCAAAAATCGCCGAAACTGGGGGAAGCGCTCCGGCCCCGGCT
>ENA-OPRK01000577-OPRK01000577.1-human-gut-metagenome-genome-assembly--contig:-NODE-577-length-21051-cov-2.580301_pt1 | contig 21051 bp, 19 predicted proteins | sample MGYA00241793_ERZ501877 | MGnify/ENA primary metagenome ERZ501877 (study PRJEB25962, sample SAMEA1966253) | human gut metagenome | biome: human gut; feature: human-associated habitat; material: faeces... | reverse complement strand
ATTGTCCAACAACACCAGTTGTGATCAAAACGATTAGAAGAGCGTAATTGTATGAAAGTAATGTTTATATCAGATATTCATGGTTCTTATTATTGGGCAAATAAGGCTATTGAAAAATATCATGAAGAAAAAGCGGATAAACTTATTATTTTAGGGGATATTTTATATCATGGACCACGTAATGATTTACCTAAGGATTATAATTGTAAGAAGGTTATTGCTTTATTAAATCCTTTAAAGAAGGATATTATTGCAGTTAGAGGAAATTGTGATAGTGAAGTTGATCAAATGGTTTTAGATTTCCCTATGCGTAGTGACTATGCTTTGATGGATGTTGATCAACATCATTTCTTTATGACACATGGACATTTATTTAATGAAGATCAACTTCCTTTATTAAATGAAAATGATATTTTGATTTATGGACATTTTCATAAACCACTTGCTAAAAAAGAAAACGGTATTTATATTTTAAATCCGTCTTCGATTTCTTTACCTAAAGAAGGTACGAACAGTTATGGTATTTATGAAAATGACTGTTTTACAATTAAAACATTTGATAATGAAATTGTAAAACAAATACAATTAGATTAATGAAAGAATCGTTTGATAGATAATATCAAGCGATTTTTTTAATGTGTGCCGGGCATGGCACTAATTCAGTTGGAGATAAACCAACCACAGGTATTTACCGCAAGTGTAATGAACCACAAGTCGTCGTCAGTGATGGCAAGGATGGAGGAAGTGGTGTAGTGATTCTTTTGAGCGTACGAACAGAAACTTGATATAAGGCTAAATGGTGGATGAGATTGCATTACAAATCGAAGTCCAAAAGGTAAACGTAAAACCAAGACAGTAAATCAAAAACCTGTGAAGATAAAAAAGATGTATGCCTTACCTCGGGAGACCTTGTGGAGGATTAGTGAATTACCAAATGTTGCTGTAAAGCTTCCAGCTTTAGCTGTGGAGATATAAGGCAACTTTTTTAAGTTTTTATCAATAACGTATAGCGTTAGATAACCTTAAGCAGTATAATGTATCCATGAAGTACAAATCAAATAATAATGTGATCTATTCCTGTAAATATCATGTTGTATTCTGTCCAAAATATCGACGTCCCGTTCTTGTAGATGGTGTTGATGATCGCTTAAAGGAGTTGATTAAAGAAACCTGTGATCAATTGAATGTCGAAATCATTGAAATGGAAATCATGCCCGATCATGTACATTTGCTTATGGAAGTAGATCCACAATATGGAATTCACAAAGCAGTTAAAAGAATCAAAGGCTATTCTTCTAGAGTGTTGAGACAGGAATTTCCTTGGTTGAAATCAAGGATCCCAACGCTATGGACTAATAGCTATTTTGTATCTACAGTAGGTGGTGCACCCCTTTCTGTAATCAAGCAGTATATTGAAGATCAAAAAAACGTTTAGGTGATATCTATGCAATTAACAGAAACAGTCAAGCTTTATCCAAATAAATATCAGATAGAATTAATCAAGGTAACGATGACAGAGTATATTTCTACAGTCAATCATCTTGTTCTTGATGCAATCAATGTATTCGAGATGCCAAATCCATCATAAGAAAATATAATAAGGCTTTAAAAAATTCAAATACTCAAGTAAGACTTCCTGTTTTGAAAAAAATGTGCTGTTATATCAACAACCAAAACTTTAGGATCAATGATGACTGTATAAGCTTTCCAGTAATCATCAATGGAAAGTCAAAACGTATATCAGTCAAAACAAAAATATCCAAAAGACAGAAATCAATTTTTTCATCCAGTAAATTAGGAACGATGCGTATTGTTGTAAAAGGACATGATCTAGTAGCACAGATCGTCTATGATGCCAAAGAAGATGCTGCTTCTTCAAATAATAATGTCATGGGTGTTGATCATGGAATCAAATGTCCTGCTGTAAGCTATTGTCCAGATGGAAGTGTCAAGTTTTATGGAAATGGTAGAAAAAACAAATATATAAGAAGACACTACAATAATCTTCGAAAAAGATTTCAAAAAGCTAAGAAGCCAAAAGTAGTTGTTAAGATCAACAACAAAGAACAACGTATCATGAAAGATATAGATCATAAGCTAAGTCGTGAAATCGTAAATACGGCAAAAGCTCATGATGTATCCGTAATCAAATTAGAGCGACTTCAAAATATACGCTCTACGACAAGAACAAGTCGAAAAAACAATCATAGCCTGCATACATGGTCGTTCTATAGACTAGCTACATTTATAGAATACAAAGCAAAACTTGCAGGCATAAAAGTTGAGTATGTAGATCCAGCATATACAAGTCAGATCTGTCCGATATGTGGAAGTGTTCATCATGCAAATGACAGAAATTATACGTGCAGATGCGGATTTCATACGCATAGGGATCTATTGGGAGCAATAAATATATGCAACTCAACTGAGTATATTGGTAACAGATATACTGCCTAGAGAACTATAGGTTCTGCTCTAGGAAGGGTAATGGCATACCCCTATCTTGCACTGCGACCTATCAGAAATGAACTGGTCAGCCAACAATGTTGGCAGGTAGCAAGAATCCCCTGTCTTTAGACATGGGGAGTGTCAAAATGAGAAAAGAATCAATGTAAAAAGAAAAGGATTGAGTCCATTAGCTTATAGACAACAATCCCTATCTTAAATTTTATAGTCCAACTATTTCAGTGCACTACACAACTATTGACGCTTTTTATTTTATTTATCTTTCCAAAAATCAACAGGTTCATATTCTTGTAACTGTGCAAGAAATCCAGCTTTTTGAAGTTCTTCTTGAATTTCATCGAGAATTTCTTCATTGTCTGCATGAACTGTATGATAATGATATCCTGATGTGACATTTTTTAGTAAGCTTGAATGTCCTGTTTGTAGATTTGTCATATAATTTTTAATATCTCTTCTTGAGGCAATATTTAATGTTGCTTTTACAATATTATAAACTTTATGATAAACAAAGACATCTTCAACATAACCACCTAAGTCAACAATTAAAGAAAGTTCTTTTTCTACTTCATTATCAAACATTTCATTTAATATGAAAATTTCTTCTACTAGATCACGTAATTTATCTTTTATATTTAAAACATATCCTTTATGTGTTGAATAAATATCATAATCACCAGCACGAAGTAAAGCAATGTCTTGAACAATGACTTGTCGACTTACTTGGAGGGTTTTCGCTAAATATGTTCCTGATACAGGTTGTAAACTGTTTTTTAAAATATCAATAATGGCTTGTCTTCTTTTATTTCCATCCATAACTCGCCCTCCTTAATTGATATTATAGCACATGTAAATTCTTCAATGAAAGGTCTAATATTGGTGCAGAATGTGTTAGAGCACCACTTGAAACATAATCTACTCCTAAATTTGTAAGTCTTGCAATGTTTTCTTTTGTGACATTTCCTGAAACTTCAATTTCAGCACGATGATCAATATAAGCAATAGCTTCTTTTAACATATCATCATCCATATTATCTAGCATGATAATGTCTGCCCCTGCTTCTACTGCTTCTTTGACCATTTCCATATTTTCTACTTCAATTTCAATTTTTCTAACAAATGGTGCATATTCTTTAGCAAGCATAATGGCTTCTTTGACTCCACCAGCAGCACCAATATGATTATCTTTTAATAAGACACCATCACTTAAATTATATCGATGATTATGTCCACCACCAACTCTTACTGCATATTTTTCAAAAATACGATTGTTTGGTGTTGTCTTTCTGGTATCCAGAAGTTTGATTCCGGTTCCTTTTAATAATTCTGCCACGGAATGTGTGTAGGTTGCAATTCCGCTCATACGCTGCAGATAATTCAGTGCGGTACGCTCTCCGCATAAAAGGGTCCGGATATCGCCATGCACTTTTGCCATAAGCTGTCCCTTATGAACTTCTGCTCCATCCTGCACCAAAAATTCAACTGTTGTCTTTTCATCGAGAAGGGTAAACACTCTCTCGAATACCTGTAGCCCGCATATAATGCCATCTTCTTTGCAGATAAGATCCACTTCTCCTGCCTGTGGATGAGGCATGACACTGTTTGTGGAGACATCCTCACTTGTGATATCTTCTTTTAAAGCACTGAGAATCCATGGATCTACATTTAATTTTAAAGTTACCTGATCGTACATCTCTCTCTCCTGATTTTCTTATTTTATTTTATCCGACCTGTGCACACTGCTTGCGAAATGCAACCGTTGCTTTTGTCCTTGCATCCTGTACCTGCTGCATCTTTGCATCTGCCGCGATAATCGCTTCCCGTACATATTCATGATACTGGCTCGACAGTGCTTTGGCATCCGCATAGATACTCCAGTCAATTGCCGCAAACAGTTCCGGTGCTGTGGAAATCGTTTCCTTCTGCTCACTCATCTGCTTTGCCGCCCGTTTTGCAAATACAAGGCTTTCCAGCAAAGAATTACTTGCCAGACGGTTTTTTCCGTGTACTCCGTTACATGCCGTCTCTCCCACAGCATACAGACGTTCCATGGACGTATGGCTTTCGTGATCTACCCATACCCCACCCATGAAATAATGCTGTGCCGGTACCACAGGAATGCATTCTTTGGTTACATCATACCCCATTTCACGGCAATGTTCCACAATATTCGGGAAATGTTCCATCAATTCTTCTCTTGGAATGGTACGCAGATCTTCCCATACATGATCTGTTCCATCTTTTGCCATCTGCTTATAAATTTCTTCTGCCAGCAGATCACGTGGCAGCAGCTCATTGACAAACCGTTTCATATTCTTGTCATAAAGCTTTGCCCCTTCTCCGCGGACAGATTCCGAAATCAGAAAACTGCGTTCCTCTTCGTCCGGCGAATAGAATGTGGTCGGATGAATCTGTACATAATTCACATCTTTCAAACGGATTCCATGTTTGATGGAAAGTGCAAGGGCATCTCCGGTCAGATGACGGAAATTGGTCGAATGACGATATAATCCTCCGATTCCTCCACATGCCCAGACGGTATGCTCCGCTTCCACCGTTTCAATTGTACCGTCCTCCCTGCGGATTACGGCTCCGTAACAGCAGTTATCCTTCGTCACAATATCTACCATCCTGGTATTTTCCAATATGGTAATATTCGGACACTTGCGGGCAACTGCAAGCAGCTTGCTTGTAATTTCTTCTCCTGTAATATCCTCATGAAAAAGGATACGCTTGTCCGAATGTGCTCCCTCTCTGGTAAATGCAAGATTGCCATTCTCGTCACGGGCAAAATCCACGCCAAATCCGATCAGGTCATGAATCACATCCTGTGACGAACGGATCATAATCGATACGGATTCCCGGTCATTTTCATAATGTCCCGCTTTCATCGTATCCTCAAAATAACTGTCATAATCACTGTCATCCTTAAGCATACAGATTCCTCCCTGTGCAAGATAAGAATCACTGCTCTTAACATCTGACTTTGTAATAATTGTAATCTGTTTCTCCCGCGGAAGATTTAATGCACAGTATAAACCGGAACATCCGCTTCCCACGATCAGAATATCTGTTTTCATTTTTGCCACCTTCTGTATGAATATTTCAATAGTGTTTGACATGCAGTATAGCACATATCTTTACAGGTGACAAGACAGTGAACCTTTTTAATTAAATCCAACCACTTTTTGCGACAGACGGTATGCCGCAACTGAAATTTTTCTTCCGCTTCTTCCCGGCAGATTCATGGTCTGTCCCATAATGCCGTTGCGCAGGCGGTGAAACAGCCCGATATCCTTGTTTTTGATATACCGCCACAATTCACGCTTTTTCTCAAGGTTTTCTTCTGTGCCGGAACGCAGCAGCATAACCGTCGTGACAACCGTGATAATTTCCAGATAGTTTATCATATAATGCCGGCATTTATAATTGGACACTTTATTCAGATCCACATCGTCAATCATGATCTTATTCACACGGATCTGCTGGTCAATCCGGCTGATCATCACCTTCTCATTGACGGACTGATCCTCTCTTCCGATAAAATAACGGTAAAAATCCACATCCATATAATACATCGTCCGCACATGCGGCAATGGCTTATATACATAAATGTTATCCACATAAAAAGTATGTTTCGGCAGTTCAAGTCCACATTCCCGGAGAAGTTTTGTACGATAGATCACGGAATGCATCAGTATGTAATGTCCTTTATAAAAATGCCGCACATCACTCCAGGTAAAGATCTGATCTTTCGGAAAACCGGTCTGACGCATGACCCGCTTGTGTTTTGCCCCTTCCTTCTCATATACATAATTTGCCAGAAGCATATCAAGTGCCACACTTCCCCCTGCAATCTCCCTAAGCTTTGCAAGAATCGCCTGATAAGCGTTCCAGTCTACCCAGTCATCACTGTCCACTACCTTAAAATATAAACCGGTTGCATTGCGGATTCCCGCATTCACAGCTTCTCCATGTCCCCCGTTCTCCTGATGAATTGCTTTTACAATCGTTGGATATTTTTCGGCATATTCATCTGCAATCGCAGCGGTATCATCCTTTGATCCGTCATCCACAATCAGAATCTCCACATCTTCCCCTCCCGGAAGAATCGATTCAATGCAGTGACGCATATAATCCTGTGAATTGTAACACGGTATTGTAAATGTTAATAATTTCATATGTTTTCCCTTCGTACAAACCTGCTGAAAAAATAATTGATAGACCTATTATAAATGAGAATTTATAAACAGTCGAGAGATATTATCTTAACATTTGCTTAATCTTTTTCCATTGTTATTTTTGTTCATAATTTATTTACAAATCTCTCATAAACTCCACACACCGGCGTCATAATTGCAAACTATACTTTAGTCATACCTAAGAAATAAACTTTTTCTTTTTCATAATCCTCGCACCGCAAGGCGCGAGGTCCTCCCTTTTTTAGAGATTAATTTTTTCTCATAACACATAAAAAGAGCTGTCCTGTCCGGACAGCTCTTTTGCTTACTCTTTGATTTCCATCTTAATGGCATTCCAATACGCGGAAAAAGCACTGGGAACTGCATAGTTTTCCACTGCTTTCTGTGCCTCAGTAAATAAAATATTTTCTTTTGGTGCCGTAGTTTCTTCTACGAGAACCACATAGGCATGCATATGCCACTCCACATGGGAAAAAATGTGTCTGGCCGGTGCAAGTGCCTGTATCCGTATCGGTGAAAACCCCTGGTTTTTCACATATTCCAAAGCCTCCTGCTGCTCTAAGATACCCGAAACATTCGGAAGTTCATACAGGCCTGCTAAAAGCCCCTTCGCCGGCCGCTTGCGCAATGCCACATGTTCTCCGTCCCGGATGACAAACACCGTGCGCTCCTCGATTCTGCGCGCTTTTGCCCTGGTTTTCACCGGAATCGTGTCAATTTTATCCTGCAGACGTGCCTCACAGAATCCATACCATGGACATTCCGGACAATGCGGTGCCCCATTCGGCACACACACCATTGCGCCTAACTCCATCAGTGCCTGGTTAAATTTGCGCGGAATCAGACCATTCGTTACTTCCGTTTCCATCATCGCCTGCAGGCTGCGCTCCATCGCACTGCGGACCGACTGCTTCATGATATCCGAATCATCTGCGCACACACGGGAAATCACCCGCAGCACATTCCCGTCCACCGCCGGAACCGGCCGGTTATAGGCAATCGAAGCGATCGCTCCTGCCGTATAGCTTCCGATGCCTTTCAGGCGAAGCAGTTCTTCCACCGTATCCGGAATTGTCCCGCCATACTGCTCCATAATCTGTTCCGCTGCGGCATGCAGATTCCGGACACGGTTGTAGTAACCAAGTCCTTCCCACAGTTTCAGATAACGATCCTCTGGACACGCGGCAAGCGCCTCCACATCGGGAAGTGCCTCCATAAACCGTGCAAAGTAAGGTTTAACGGCTTCTACCCTTGTCTGCTGTAACATGATCTCAGAAATCCATACTTTATATGCCTTCGGATCATCTCTCCAGGGGAGTACGCGTGCATGCCCATCAAACCAGTCCTGCAATGGCTTTACCAGCTTCTTTAATTCAAAATCCGCTACCATATTACACCCGCAGGAAAAACGCACGATATCCCGGAATCTCAAATCCACCATTCAATGCAATTTTTTCTCCGGTGATCAGGTCGGTGGCTTCCGCTGCTCCGGCATCAAATCCTGCATAAAACGGACTATCTGCCGCATTGATCGCAACGTAGACGCGTTCCCCTTCCCATTCTCTTTCAAACACGCACTGTCCATTGGTCAGAACTTTAGACATAAAGTTTCCATACTGCAGTGCTTTGGACTGTTTCTTTGCCTCTGCCAGTCTGGAAATCCACTCTGTCAGATCATTCCACTCCGGTTTCTCAAACGATGGACGAAGTGCCGGATCTCCATCTTCTTTGCGTCCTTCTGCGCCCCACTCACTTCCGTAATATACGCATGGGATTCCCGGCATCCCAAAAGCAAGCGCGTAAATCAGCGGCAGATGATTTTTATTGGTCAGAATGGAGGCCACACGGGTCACATCATGATTATCCACGAAAGACAACAGGTGTTTTCCCTTATATAACGTCCAGTTTTCCGGTCCGAACTGACGAAGCAGGGAATGATTGATCTCAAACATATTCATGCAGTTAAAGCTGGAATACAATCCCTTGTAACACTCATAGTTCGTCACCGAATGCAGCATTTCATCGTTCATCAGCTGGTTATAATCCCCATGCAGTGTCTCTCCGACAAGGAAAAAGTCTGGTTTTAATTCATTACAGAAACTGCGCAGTCTGCGCACAAAATCATGATCCAGACAATATGCCACGTCCAGCCGCAGTCCGTCAATATCAAATTCGTCTACCCATCCTTTGATGGCAGAAAAGATATGCTGGATCACCTCTTCATTGCGCAGGTTCAGTTTGACCAGATCATAGTTTCCTTCCCAGCCCTCATACCATAAGCCGTCATTGTAGTTGGAATTTCCGTCAAAGGCAATGCGTCCGAACCAGTTCACATAAGGGGACTGCTCCCGGTTTTTCAAGACATCCTCAAATGCCCAGAACCCTCTTCCCACATGGTTGAATACACCGTCAAGTACCACGCGGATTCCTTCTTTGTGCAGATTGTTGCATACATTTGCGAAATCCTCATTTGTACCCAGGCGGGTATCAATCTTTGTATAATCTCTGGTATTGTATCCATGTGTGTCCGACTCAAATACCGGAGAAAAATAAATGGCATCGGCCCCTAATTTTTTAATATGAGGAATCCAGTCATTTACTTTTTCAATTCTATGTTCCAGCACACCGTCATTTTCAAATGGTGCTCCGCAGAACCCAAGCGGATAAATCTGATAAAAAACACTTTCGTAAGCCCACATATATTTATTAATTCTCCTTTCGGTTTTCTATCATTTTATGTTACATTTCATCCGGCATGATAATGGCCGCAATGATGTATGCAATCAGTCCACTGCCACCCACAAGTGTAAAGATCACCCAGATCAGACGAATCACGGTCGGATCTACGTCAAAATAGTTTGCGATTCCGCCACATACTCCACAAACCTTTTTATCTGTACTGCTCTTGTATAATCTTTTCTTCATAGTATTTCCCTCTTTTCTGAAAATCTGCAATTGTCAGGATAGTTTCAGTATACACAATCCCGAATAAAATTTCCACTGTCCCTTCAACTGTTCATGCCTGGTTAAGAAAACTTTAAGGATTTTGCAAAATCAAAAGAATGCATAACAATTTGCAAGATAGATAGATGTTGTATGAACTGTTCTGTGATAAAATCAAGAAAATAATGAAAAGATTACCAAGAGGGGAGATATAACATGCAAACCTGTACTTTAAACGGAACCTGGCAGCTTTCTGCCGGACACCGTTCTTTAGAATCTGTAGATATGCAGATTCCCGGCACTGTACTTTCCGGGCTTCTTGCCGCCGGAAAAATAAAAGATCCATTTTACCGTACCAATGAGGATGCTACACGCGCATTGTTCTGGAAGGATTATGTTTTCACCCGGACGTTTGATGTCGATGAAGAACTCTTGGCCCAACAACATATTGTTCTGGTGTGTGAAGGACTTGACACACTTGCGGAAATCAGCATCAACGGCACATTCCTTGCAAAAACAGATAATATGCACCGCACCTGGAAATTCCACGCAAAGAAACTTCTGCACCCCGGAAAAAACGAAATTCAGATTGTTTTTCGTTCTGTGCTGCGTTTTATCGAAGATTATCCTTATGAAGCCCATAAAAAAATCAATTATATTCCGTGCGGCTCCATGAAAGGAAACCAGCTTTTGCGCAAAGCACACTCCATGTTTGGCTGGGACTGGGGTCCACAGACCATCGATGCCGGAATTTTCCGGGACATTTATTTGCAGGGATATTCCCATGCCAGAATCGAAGACATCCGCATCCATCAGCAGCATGCCAAAAACGTTTCCGTCCAGACATCCATAACACTTTCCGAATCCGTTCCGGGACAAAAACTTTGCGTGGAACTCTCAGAAGACGGTGCAGACAAACCGCTGCAGACGAAACTGTGTAAAACAAATGCAGACGGTGTGGCAGCGGTGGATTTTGTGATCGAAAATCCAAAACTCTGGTGGCCGAATGACTATGGCGATCAGCCTCTTTATATCGTCAGAACCACTTTACTGGATGAGGACGGAACAAACCTGGAATCTATCACCAGACGGATCGGTCTGCGCACATTAACGATCAGCCAGGAAAAAGACGAATGGGGAAATGAATTCGCCTTCTGTGTCAATGGTGTCAAAATTTTTACCCGCGGGGGAAACTATATTCCGGATGACTGTCTGTACACAAGAATTACCGAAAAGAAGCTGGATTATATTCTGGAAAGCTGCCGCAGGGCACACTTTAACTGCGTCCGTGTATGGGGTGGCGGTTACTACCCTTCCGATGCTTTTTATGATCTCTGTGATGAAAAAGGGCTGATCGTATGGCAGGATCTGATGTATGCCTGCAATGTCTACGATGTAACGGACGCGTTTGCCGAAAACTGCAGGCAGGAGACCTATGATAATGTGCGCCGTCTGCGCCACCACGCCAGCCTTGGTTTATGGTGCGGCAACAACGAAATTGAATCTGCCTGGGATCACTGGGGCGATTTCCAGAAAGAAACTCCTTATCTTCGTGCCGATTATATCAGATTGTTTGAAGAAGTCCTCCCGAAAGCCGTACAGGAGGCAGACGGTGAAACCTTTTACTGGCATTCTTCCCCGTCATCCGGCGGCTGTTTTGACAATCCGGATGATGCAAACCGCGGAGATACCCACTACTGGGATGTCTGGCATGGACAGAAACCATTTACCGACTACCGCAAATATTTTTTCCGTTTCTGCTCCGAATTCGGTTTTCAGTCTTTCCCATGTGCAAAGACCGTCAACAGTTTTACTTTGGAAGATGACCGCAATATTTTCTCCCGTGTCATGGAAAGCCATCAGAAAAATGATGCGGCAAACGGTAAGATGCTCTACTATCTGTCCGAAAATCTGCGCTATCCAAAAGATCTGACACATCTCCTGTATGCCAGTCAGGTATTACAGGGTATGGCCATCAAATACGGTGTGGACCACTGGCGCCGAAACCGCGGCCGCTGTATGGGAACCCTCTACTGGCAGATCAACGATAACTGGCCGGCACCTTCCTGGTCCAGCATTGATTATTTTGGCAGATGGAAAGCCCTGCATTACATGGCTCAGAAATTTTATGCCCCACACGCGGTCAGTATGACGCTGGAAGATCACAGGTGCCACGTATATTTTTCCAACGAATCCTTCGAAACCACAGAGTATTCTCTCACCCTGTCCATTCGTGACCTGTCAGGGAATGTGCTGGAAACATACGAAACCAAAGGGAACTCCCCGGCCTTTTCCGCTATCGAAACAGCAGTTGTCGATATCTGTTCCTGGGAAGATCAAAAAGACGATGTATTTTTGGAAGCAGTGATACATACAAAAGATCAAAAAGTGTTAAAGGATGTGGAAACACTTGTGCCGTATAAATATTTAAATCTTAAAAACCCGGTTATATCCACGGAAGCAGAAGAAACGAACGATGCTTTTATCCTGCACATTTCCAGTGACTGCTTTGCTCCGTTTGTCGCTTTGGATTTTGACGATGCAGATGTTATTTTTTCTGATAACTTTTTCCACCTGACGGATAAAACGGTACAGGACATCATTGTGAAAAAAGAAGACATCTTACAGGGACATTTTGAAAATGCCGAAGATTTCAGGAAACGCCTTCAGATTCTGTCTCTGGGCACTTCCTATGCCCGTTCCTGAAAAAATGTATTTATCCACGTATCACAAAAATAAAGTGTGCGCTTATCGCACACTTTCGCGCGCGAGCGGTATGTTCAACATAAACTTCAGCGCCGGATCCACTTTCTCGGATTCCGGCGCTGTCTTTTGTTTACAGATGTTCTTCTAGTAAAAGGACATCCCATTTTTTCAATTTCATTCCGTGTTCTGTCATCTTTTGGCTGATCATGTCTTTCTTTCCGGTCAGACTCTCCGGCAGAATCTGCTCCTCATCCGTAAAGTTCATGACAAAATAGAATCGCGTGGTATCACTGACGCGTGTGACAACTTCAAGTCCGGTTTCTTCCGGGATAACGGATGAAACTCCGGCCTCCTGGACTGCCTGATCCAAAATCTTTGCAAGCCCTTCTTCCTCAAACTGGGTTGCAATATAATATGTGGTACCTTTTCCGTATGTATTCTTCGATGCTGCCGGCATTCCTGCATAGAAATCTTCCTCATAAGAGGCAAGTGCTTTCGCACCCTCTAAATGCATCAGATCGCACAAAAGACCGCATGCTGCTGTACTGCCGTCTGCAAACTTTGCCTTATTTTTCTGTTCCGGTGCAAGGGCATCAATCTCCTCAACCCATACCCCCGCCATCTCGCGGAGCGGTCCCGGATAACCGCCCAGATATACATTATCCGACTGTCCGACAATTCCGCTCATAAACGTAGTAATCAGAATACCGCCATTTTTCACAAAATTCTCCAGCGCTTCTTTCATTCCATCCTTTACCATATAAAGCACCGGTGCCACAACAATCTTGTATTTTGAAAAATCCGCATCCACAGGAATCATATCCACACCGATATTCTTTTTGTAAAAATACTGATAGTACTGATGAATCTGATCCACATATTTTAAATCCTCGGACGGACCGCTGGTGTACTCCAGTGCCCAGTAATTATCCCAGTCGAATATCAGTCCGACTTCCGCTTCATTGCGTGATCCCAAAGTACGGTCTCCAAAGCTTTCCAGCTCCGCGCCAAGCTGAGCCACCTCACGAAAAACACGGGTATTTTCACTTCCTGCATGTGCAATCACAGCGCCATGGAATTTCTCACATCCGCCCACACTTCTGCGAAGCTGGAAAAACTGGATCGTGTCTGCCCCATGTGCCAGTGTCTGATAACTTTGTGCCCGCATCTGCCCCGGACGTTTCAGGGAATTGTATTTCTGCCAGTTCTGCTGGCTTGGCGTCTGCTCCATCAGCATAAACGGCTCATCTTTTAAACCGCGCATCAGATCGTGTGTCATGGCAATGCTGCTCCACGGCGTATCATAGGAAGGATAATTATCCCAGGATACAACATCCATCTCTTTTGCCCACTTGAAATAATCAAGTCCTTTAAACGTTCCCATCAGGTTTGTGGTAACAAATGCATCCGGTTTCACACTCTTTATAGCGTCGCGCTCCATCTTGAAGCATGCTAACTGGCTGTCCGAATAAAATCTGCGATAATCAATGGAAATACCTGCAAAAGCCGTCTTTTCACTTCCGATTCCGTCACTTAACGCATTTGGCGGTACCACATCATCCCAGTCGTAAACGGTATGTCCCCAGAATTCCATATTCCAGGCCCTGTTTAATGCATCAATTGTCTTATACTTATCTTTCAGCCACACACGGAATGCCTTCTGACAGTTCTCACAAAAACACTCGTTTCCATATTCGTTGCTGACATGCCAGCAGGTCACATGTGGATTGTCTGCATAGCGCTCTGCCAGTTTATATGCCAGTTCACGCGCATAATGTTTAAACACAAAAGAATTCGGGCAGGCATTGTGACGGCCGCCAAATTTGTGCTGTCTTCCTTCATAATCGGTAAACATCACTTCCGGATATTTACGCACCATCCATCCCGGAAGGGCTGCCGTGGAAGTGGCAAATACGATATCGTAATTTTCTCTCGAAAGCATATCCACGATCTCGTCAAGCTCATCAAAATTATATTCATGCTCCGATGGCTGGATCTTTGCCCATGAAAATACATTGATTGTCGCGGTATTGATGTGTGCATCCTTAAAAATGCGCATATCTCCCTGCCAGATATCCTTCGGCCACTGATTCGGGTTGTAATCTCCTCCGTAGAGGATTCTCTTAAAATGCGTGCTCATAGTTTTCTCCTTTTCTTTTCGATTCTGAATTTATGTCTCATTTTTTGTTTTCGTCGATTTTTCCCTATTATACGATACAATCTTTTATATTTGTATAACATGATAAACCAATTTATATAACATTTTGAAACTATTTCTTTTTCTGTTGAAATATGCTATGATGCCATAGAAAAAAGAAGTGGAGGTATCTCATGGCAATCTATTTCAGCAACACGCTCAGCAAAGAACCATTCCAGTTTGATTCCGTTGGAAACCACTGGCTGCAGGAAGCGCTCAGCCGTCCACAAGGTTACCCAATCTATCACTATTTGCAGACAGAAGAAGGCTGTGGCATCTTCACAATTGACGGAAAAGAATATTTTTTGCCTGAAGATCACGGCATTCTGATCACACCGCATGTCCCACATGCTTACCGTGCAGCAGACACCTCTGCATGGATTACGTGTTTTGCAACATTTGGCGGTACAATGGAAGCACATCTGCCGCAGATTCTTGGCAACAACCGCATAATTTTTACAGAAAAGGAAAATGCTCTGGAAATCAAAGCTGTGATCGACCGTGCTGTAGCACGTTTTAAAACAGCACCAGTCAATACACACCAGCTTTCCTGCGACTGTTATGCACTGCTGCTGCAGTTTTCCAATGGATTTTTCCACGCAAATACCAGCGATCCCCTGTGGGAAAAATATGTTGAGCCCGTATTGCGGCTGATCGAAACACACTATATGGAAGACCTGACCGCCGAAAAGTTATGCCGGCAGGTCTATGTATCCCCGCAATACCTGTCCCGCCTGTTTGTGCGCTACCTGGGCTGCTCCGTCTACGAATATTTAACAAACTACCGGATCACCAAGGCAAAAGAACTGCTGCTTATGCGCCGTGACCGCAAAATCCAGGAGATCTCACACGATGTCGGTTATACAGATTCCAGCCATTTTATCGTGATGTTTAAAAAACTTACCGGCATGACACCCACACAGTTCCGCAGACAGTAAAAAACCACCGGAGGCATCCTCCGGCGGTCTGGTATCTGTTCTTATGCGATATTGGTCGGTTTTCCCACATACTGAACTGCTTCCGCAGTATCATATACCAGGGGAATTCCGTAAAACTCTTCGTAAATCTGTTTCCACACAGCAGCATTTTTCCTGCGCATCGCATCCACATTTTCTGCCTGTGTTTTCTGTGGGTCCGGATAAATCGGCTCTGCAATGTGTATCGTGTATTCCTGCACATAAAAACCATCATCGCCGAGGATGTCGCTGTCTTCCATGGTGATAAAGCAAGGCAGCACCGGCACATGGTTTTTAGCGGCAAATGTATAGGCACCCTTCTTTAACGGCTTCGGTTTGCGGTAATTCCACCACATACTCTGCTCCGGATAGACCAGCATGAAATCTCCGTGCTGCAGCACAGTATCCATGGAACTTAAAAATTTCTTCATCGTATCGCGGTTGGAACTCAGTGGAAACGTGTAACAGTTTCGCATGAGCATTCCGTAAAATCCCGGAAAATTCGTATAGTTTCCTTCCCGGATCACACGGTAAAGTCTGCGTTTTTTGCACTGTTTTGATTTTTCATAGGCAATCTGCATGGCAAAGCTGTCAAATGCGTTGAAATGATTACAGGTAATCACCGCACCGGAAGTCAGTGCATCCATATGTTCCGTTCCAATGACATCCTTGATGATCAGCTGTTTATTTTCAATGATCTTGTTTAAAAATGTCCGCGCTACTTTGTAAGTCAATCTTGTCTTGATACGGCTCTTTAATTTTTTGCGCAGATAATCGATCTCAGACGGCTGAAGCTCACGGGTAGGCGGATCTTCCTCCACATCTTCCCCAAAACGCCCCTCTTTTTCGTACAAAGCAATTTTTTCAAGTACTTCCAGGCGGTCTTTGGACTTTAATTTTCCTGCTTTCACCAGATTCAGGTAATTATTTTCCTTGGCGATCTCATCCTTTGCGGTCTGCATCAGACGGTCACAGGACTCCGCATCCCGCTTTCTTTCTTCGTCTGTATAGCTTTCAAGCACCTTACGGATCTCGGCATACACACTGGTCTTTTGTGCGCTCTCCCAGAAATATTCCTGCAGGCGGCAGTCATTGTAATGCCATGGCTTCGAGACCATAATATAATGCAGCACACAGATTTCTTCTTCGCGGCATGGGATCTGACCGAATACTTCCACATTCCACTTCTGCGGCAGCCAGCACACCTTGTTGTGGCAGATCAGATTCAGATAATCTTCATCCTGTGTGACCACAAAATTGTACATCGGGAGAAGTTCCATAAACTGCTTTAACACGTGATTTTTACGAAACTGTTCACAGTTTATCACAAGCATACCGGCGTTGAAATAATTATCACGTTCTACCCCAAGCACCTTCTCCACATAAGTGCCGTATACCTCTTCCTGAATCATCACCTGTTCCCTGCACGCTCCCACATAAGCATCTCCAAGATCATAAGCATACAGTTGTGCAATATCCCCCAGCACGACTGTATCGCTGTCGATATAGATGGCTTTGTCTATTTCCGGAAACATTTCCGCGATAAACAGACGAAAATATGTTGTTTTGGAATAATAATCCCGAAGTGGAAGTTTCTCCTGTATGGAATGTAAATATTCCGTCACATGATCAAACTGCACAGAAAAATTCGCATTCTCCATAGCATGCATCTTCTTTTGCATTTCTTCCGAAATATTGGTATGAAGTACATGAATTTCATACTGTGCCTCTTTGGATGCATGATCCATCATCGACTGCAGTGAAACCATCGTGTATTTCACAAAATTATCATCACATGCGTAAAACACCGGTATTTTATTCATTTTCTCTTTCATGCTCCTTCTCCTCTCCTGCATCCGTTTCGCCCAGATGCAGCAATTTATATGTGTTTACTTTTTTCATAAATATGTTTTAAGTACAGATACTCTTTTAAAATGTCATCAAATGCATGGTAATGAAATACCGTATGCACCCGCTCTACCTCCCATTGTTTGATGTTGTCCGTATGCGGATACGGCAGATAAAACAGCCGTCTGGAAAAATGTCTCACGACGGTATGTTTATGTAAAAATTTCTGATCATTAAATTTCTGTGGAAGCAGCATTTTTGCCCGCGTACTGCGGATAATCGCGCTTTGATCCGCAAAAATAAGTTTTTTTGTCTGAAGCAGCTTTCGTGCTTTCATAAATAGGCCGGTTCTTCTGATATTTTTCATATTAAGCAGCAATACCCCCGCATTAATATAGTCTGGAGAGATCAGATACTTGCCATAATGATCCCTTGCCGCGGCATATTCCACATGTGACACATCCTTGTCATACAGCAGCCGGATATCTCTCTGAAACAGAAGATCCGCATCCAGATACAGCAGTTTATCCGGCATTCCCGGCACCAGATCTGCCAGCAGGCGCAAAAGCGTATACGGCGAACAATACGCACTTTCATTCGGACATCCCCCGAAATAACGTTCGTACAATACCGTTACATCCACGGAAATCACCCGGTTGTGCGGATGAAATTTTTTTGCAACGCGCTCCAGAAAATCTGTCATATCTTCGCTGATCGGCGTATATTCCGGTCTGATCCGCGTCATGTCCATCGTAAAAATATAAAAACAGAACGGATCTGTTGCATGTGTTCTTTTTAAAACAGACAACATGCATGTAAGCACACCGTCAAATACTTTACTGTTCCCACAAAAAAGAATATTTCTCATATGAATGATTTCTCCCTGTCAGTGTCTTTTTTTATATAACAGATCATTTCCATATTGCTGTTTTGCGCCCGTTTTCCCATGGCTTCATACACCTGATCCCTCAGCTGCGTTTTTTGCAGTTTTGCAGGCAATTCTGCATCCGGATAAAATGGCCCATCCAGATACGTTACGATCTGCGGAATGTGAGACTTTCCCCTGCGCTGATACGTATTGGTCAGACAGAAAACCGGAAGTTTCTGCTGCACCGGATAGCGGAATGATGTATCAGGAAACGGCCGTATTCCGGTATAAAACGGCCAGATATGTGCTTCCGGATAGATCATAATACAATCTCCACAATCGGTATGCCAGGTCAATGCCTCCAGAAAATGTTTCATGGCACCTCTGTCATCCGGCAGCGGAAGTGCCCCAAGATATGGTGTAATCCGCCCCAGCACCGGCATGGAAACATTGTTCGGATGCACGATCACCGCCGTTTCCCGCGGATAATTTACCAGCGTTGGTATCAGCGCATCCGCCAGAAAATGTGTATGATTCCCATACAGATAAAATCCACTGTTTCCGGCCTGCTTTAACACTTCTTTGTTTATTATTTTATGTGAAAAATGCAGTTTCATGTAAAGACGTGCAAGCGGAATTGCAACTATGCCATACCAGAATCCGTGCAGCATACGTTCCAACGGACGCACCCGGATATACCGGTAATCCTGTCCAATATGTTTTGCTTTAATATGATCTCCGGCAAACTCGTCATGCAGTTCATCCTGATAATAAATCGTGCGCTGTTTCAGCTTCATCCCGCCTCCGTTTTCTACTCCTTTTATGTCACACATCATATTACACCATTTATCATCACATGTCTACTATCTTATGTGGTTTTTATTACTACATCATGTGATTTTATATCATTAAATGTCGTTTTATCGTTCTGGTCTTATAATAAATATTTATTTTGGCTATTTTCATATATCCAATCAAGTTCTATAATGACCGGCATAAAACAAATTTTAACAAAAAAGGAGAAGAATACCGATGAGCACAGCAGAACAGTATGAATTAAATAAAAACCTTGCACAGATGTTAAAAGGTGGCGTAATTATGGATGTCACCACACCGGAACAGGCAAAAATTGCAGAAGAAGCCGGCGCATGCGCCGTCATGGCACTCGAACGGATTCCTGCCGACATCCGTGCAGCCGGCGGCGTTTCCCGCATGAGCGATCCTCAGATGATCCGCGGCATTCAGGAAGCCGTATCCATCCCGGTTATGGCCAAGTGCCGGATCGGTCATTTTGTAGAGGCACAGCTTTTAGAGGCTATCGAGATCGACTACATCGACGAGAGTGAAGTGCTCTCTCCTGCCGATGACGTCTACCATATCGATAAGCACCAGTTCAAGGTTCCGTTTGTCTGCGGTGCCAAAGATCTCGGTGAAGCACTCCGTCGTATCAGTGAAGGTGCATCCATGATCCGTACCAAAGGAGAACCTGGTACCGGTGATGTCGTACAGGCCGTCCGCCACATGCGAAAGATCAACAGCCAGATTGCAAAAGTTGTCAGCCTGCGGGAAGATGAACTTTTCGAAGCAGCAAAGGAATTACAGGTACCGTATGATCTGGTTGTCTATGTCCATAATAACGGAAAACTTCCGGTGGTTAACTTTGCTGCCGGCGGTGTCGCTACCCCTGCAGATGCTGCTTTAATGATGCAGCTCGGAGCAGAAGGTGTCTTTGTCGGTTCCGGAATCTTTAAATCCGGCAATCCTGCCAAGCGTGCAGCTGCTATCGTAAAAGCCGTCACAAACTATACCGATGCAAAACTGATCGCAGAATTATCTGCCGGGCTTGGAGAAGCCATGGTCGGAATCAACGAACAGGAAATCGCCTTACTGATGGCAGAAAGAGGGAAATAAACATGACTGTTGCAGTACTTGCCCTGCAGGGTGCATTTATCGAACATGAACATGTATTGGAAGAACTTGGGGTAAAGACCGTGGAACTGCGTCAGGCGGCAGACTTAGACCAGCCGTATGACGGACTGATCCTGCCGGGCGGGGAAAGCACTGTACAGGGAAAACTTCTCCGGGAACTCGGAATGTTTGATCCCCTGAGAAAGCAGATTGCTGATGGACTGCCGGTGCTTGGCACCTGCGCCGGGTTGATCCTTTTAGGCTCCCCGGAACATTTTGGCACAATCCCGATGCAGGTAAAAAGAAATGCCTACGGCCGCCAGCTCGGCAGTTTCCATACTGAGGCAGAATTTAAAGATCTCGGACTGGTTCCAATGTCGTTTATCCGCGCCCCTTATGTAGAGAGCGTATCGGACGGTGTGGAGATTCTCTCAGTAGTCGATGACCATATCGTCGGTGTACGCTATGGAAATCAGGTCGCAATTGCTTTCCATCCGGAACTCGACAGCGACCGGAAGATCCATCAGATGTTTTTGGATATGATCAGCTAAAAACAGGGAGAATGCAGCATTCGCTGCAATCTCCCTGTTCTGTTATCTAAATCTGATTCTGTTTTTTCCACTCCGATGTCAAAATAGACATACGCAGATCTCCTCCGTCTGCTGCAGCATGTTCCTTTACAAAATCCATTGCAAGAAAGATGTTTTCACCTCTTTGTTATCCGTTTTCCTGTATCAGATTTTCATATATTCCGACATCATGCACACGCCTGCTGCACCTGACTGGATGCAGCTTTCCATATTTTCTTCATGAATCCCGCCAATTGCGTATACCGGAATTTTCACAGAGCTACACACCTCATGCAAAAAATCAAGTCCTCTCGGTGCCAGTCCTTTTTTACAATCAGTCACAAACACATGCCCTGCTGTCAGATAGGTTGCCCCGCATTGTTCTGCCAGG
>ENA-OPRK01000543-OPRK01000543.1-human-gut-metagenome-genome-assembly--contig:-NODE-543-length-22260-cov-5.020221_pt1 | contig 22260 bp, 16 predicted proteins | sample MGYA00241793_ERZ501877 | MGnify/ENA primary metagenome ERZ501877 (study PRJEB25962, sample SAMEA1966253) | human gut metagenome | biome: human gut; feature: human-associated habitat; material: faeces... | reverse complement strand
TTCTGTACGAACCGTTAAATGCGTTCCTCTGCACCCAGGTGGGCGGAAGGGGCGTCCGTATGGAGATTTCCAGGGAAGAGACTCTGGCCTGCACGAGAGTGCGCCATGCCATTAAATGCCATGTGAAGGCGGCTGTCAAAAAGGACGGCACGCTGGTGGCGAGAAAATTTGAGGCGTATTCCAACCAGGGCGGTTACGCGTCCCATGCTCATGCGATTGTGGCAAACACATCCAATGAGTTTAAGCAGATTTATCACGATGAGAAAACACTGGAATCCGACGCATATACCGTCTATACAAACATTACCACAGGCGGCGCCATGAGAGGATACGGAATTCCGCAGGCGGCATTTGCGGCGGAATGTATGGCGGATGACCTGGCCGCGGCCATTCATATGGACCCGCTGGAATTCAGAATGAAAAACTGTATGCCGGAGGGCTATGTAGATCCTCATACCCACGTTGCATGTAATACATACGGCTTAAAGGAATGTATGGAAAAGGGCCGGAACTATATTCACTGGGATGAAAAACGGAAAGAGTATGAGAATCAGACCGGTCCTGTCAGAAAAGGAATTGGCATGGCGATCTTCTGTTATAAGACAGGCGTTTACCCGATCTCTCTGGAGACTGCTTCCTGCCGTATGATTCTGAACCAGGACGGCTCCATGCAGCTGCAGATGGGCGCTACGGAGATCGGCCAGGGCGCGGATACCGTATTTACCCAGATGGCGGCGGAGACAACCGGAATTACGGAGGACAGAGTTCACATCCTTTCCACCCAGGATACGGATATCACACCGTTTGATACGGGCGCTTACGCATCCCGGCAGACGTATGTCAGCGGTATGGCCGTGAAGAAGGCCGGACTCATTTTCAAGGACAAAATTCTGGATTATGCGGCATACATGCTGGATAAAGAGAAGGACTCCATGGATATCCGTAATAACGTGGTAGTCGATAAAGAAAGCGGAGAAAAGCTTCTCGATATGGCGGAGCTTGCGACGACGGCGTTCTACAGCCTCGACCGTTCCATCCACATCACGGCGGAGGCGACCAGCCACTGCAAGGACAATACCTTTGCAACAGGCGCCTGTTTTGCAGAGGTGGAAGTGGATATGCCGCTCGGCAAGGTGAAGGTGACTAACATTGTCAATGTTCACGACAGCGGCACGCTGATTAATCCGAAGCTGGCTGAGGCGCAGGTACACGGCGGCATGAGCATGGGACTCGGATACGCGCTCAGTGAAGAACTTCTCTTTGATAAGAACGGCAGGCCGTTAAATGACAACCTGCTGGACTACAAACTGCCTACCTCCATGGACACGCCGGATCTCCATGTACAATTTGTGGAACTGGACGATCCGACGGGTCCATTTGGAAATAAAGCGTTAGGGGAGCCGCCGGCCATTCCGGTCGCACCGGCCATCCGGAACGCAGTATTAAATGCAACTGGTGTAGCGGTAGATTCCCTGCCTCTTGACCCGCAGAAGCTTGTGGCTCATTTTAAGGCAGCGGAACTGATATAGAAGGGACGGTGATAATCCATGTATGATATTGAAAAATTATACCAGGCAAAAGATATAGGGGATGCGATCCGTGCCTTGAAGGAAGACCCGGAGGCCGTCGTCATTTCCGGCGGCAGCGACGTGCTCATTAAGATCAGGGAGGGCAGGCTTGCCGGATGTTCCCTGGTCAGCATTCACGGAATCAAAGAGCTGGAAGGCGTGAGAATGGAAGAGGACGGCACTATCGTTATCGGTCCGGCGACTACATTTTCCCATGTGACCAATAACAGGATCATTCAGAAGTATATCCCGATTTTAGGGGACGCCGTGGATCAGGCAGGCGGACCGCAGCTGCGCAACATCGGTACGGTGGGCGGCAATGTCTGCAACGGTGTGACCAGCGCGGACAGCGCATCGTCACTCTGCTGCCTCGACGCCATTCTGGTGGTGGAAGGACCGGAGGGAGTGCGGGAGATACCGATCCGCGAGTGGTATACCGGTCCGGGAAAGACGGTTCGGAAGCATGATGAGATCCTGACGGCGATTAAGATTAAAAAGGAATCGTATGAAGGATTTGGCGGCCATTACATCAAGTACGGCAAGAGAAACGCCATGGAGATCGCTACCATGGGCTGTGCGGTCACGGTAAAACTGACCGGAGATAAGAAACACATCGAAGAAATACACATCGGCTACGGTGTCGCCGCTCCGACCCCCATCCGCTGTTTTAAGGCAGAGGAAAAGGTAAAAGGCATGGAAATCGGAAACGAGCTGTTTGAGACACTGGGCAAGAGCGTTCTGGAGGAAGTAAATCCGCGTACCAGCTGGAGAGCTTCCAAGGAATTCCGTTTACAGCTCATCGAAGAGATGGCAAAACGTGCCCTGAAACAGGCGATTATAAATGCAGGGGGTGAGTGCAATGCTTAAGATTGTTCATATGATTGTCAACGATAAAGAGGTTGAGGTGGCAGTAGACGACAGGGAATCCTTACTGGAGACGCTGAGAAACCGTCTGGGCCTTACCAGCGTGAAAAAAGGCTGTGAGGTTGGAGAGTGCGGCGCCTGTACTGTCCTGGTGGACGGCGAGGCCATCGACAGCTGTATCTACTTAACCATGTGGGCGGAAGGCCGCCGGATCATGACGGTAGAGGGCTTAAAAGGTCTTAACGGCGAACTGAGTCCGATTCAAAAGGCATTTGTGGAGGAAGCGGCTGTTCAGTGCGGCTTCTGTACACCGGGCCTGATTATGACCGCAGTGGAGATCGTGGGAACCGGCAAACGGTACAACCGCGAGGAACTGAGGAAGATGATATCCGGTCATCTCTGCCGGTGCACGGGATATGAGAATATCTTAAACGCCATGGAGAGAATCGTGGAAGAGACCTATAAGGTCGTTGGAAAAGAGGATTAAAGGGAGAAGCGGAAAACTTTTGGTTAAACGTGTTTCATAGAGAGCAAAAAGCCGGAGCCGGGACATTTGGGAGAGTGTCCCGGCTCCGGCTTTTTGGTCACAGCTGCCGCATCAATTCCCCTACAGGAAGCGATTCACGGCGGACCCCGAGGGAGAGGACCGCTGAAAGAAGTTCATAGACAGCGTCGATATCTGATTTTCCGAGCTCGGCCTTCTGGTATTTGAAATAGAAGTCAAGCCCCTGATCGCGTGAGGTCTGCATGACGGTTAAGTAGAGCTTCTGGATATCCGCCCTGTTTGAGAACCATTCGGTTCTCAGCGGGATGTGATTCAGCCACGGGTTGGAGGAGGAGAGGGGAAGCGGCTGATAAGTCAGTGCGGCTCCCTCGTAGGTGGTGAGCGGCGGCATGGAAAAGGTATCGGCAAAGAGCCTGTTTACCGTTTCCGGATCCATATTGCTGTGGCGGTAAATGCTGTTTTGACAGGAGGTGATCTGCCGGATTCCGCTTAGAAAAGGCGTGTCGGGGGAGATCACGGTGCGGCAGGGGTAACAGTGAATCCGGCAGCCCCCGCAGGTGCGGCTCTGCCTTGAAGTGCGGCGTGATATGTAGTTGCGGATGGTGACATCCCTTTCCTCCCCATTAGTGAAGGACAGAGCGGTGCGCATGGACATGAGAAACAGATTCGTCATGGACACCGAATGTTCCCGGCAAAAGGACTGCAGGCGGGCTGTTTCCTTTTTGGACAGGGTAAAACGCGCCATATCGCCCTCCATAGGCTGTATGACCCGATCAGCCGCCCGCAGGCCAGGCATGCCGTGGCGGAGACGGCTCTGCTCCAGCGTCCGGGAACCGCCAAAATCGGTATAGACGGGCTCTCCCGCCGTCAGCAGCTGCTTCCAGAAGGCGAGATCCTTCTCCTGTCTCAGGGAATCCTGTTCCCGTTTTAAATCGGACTGCAGGACTTCTTCATAACGCGCGGGCATGGCCGGGACAGGGGCTCCGTAAAGATAGTGGCAGTACAGCCGGAAGGTATCGTTCATCATGGAAATCAGCCCTGCGGAATCCATGATGCGGTGGTCGATGCAGAGGTAGACACCGTTAAAGCCGCCGGGAAGGGATACCATGACATAGCGGTGGAGAGGGGCGTCTGCCTTCTCGAAGCCAACGGTGCTCCAGGACGTCATCAGGTCTTTGATCTCCGCTTTGGTTTTATCCTTCAGATTCCGGTAGGTGATATCGGGAGTGTGTTCAGGAACGATGTACTGGCGGATTCCGCCTTCGCTGTCAGGGGAGGTAAGCTGAACCCGCAGACAGTCGAGACGTTCGGTCTCTTCCGTCAGACATGCCTTTAACAGAGAAAAATCCACCGGCATGCGTATGGAAACACACACGCCGATGGTAAGGACCTGAGTCGTGCCGAATTCTTCGCAAGCGTTCTGAAGCATACGCTGGGAAGCCGTAAGGGGATAGAGATGGTATGCCATGGAGTCACACAGCCTTTCTTATGATGCATAGGTGTTACAGTATATGTGCAATGGGGAAGGCAAATACCATCTTTGTTCAGCAGTCCTTTCTCTATTGGATTGGGCCGCAGGATCCCCGCATCACCAGCTGGGAATGCAGGAGAATGGTGCCGATCGGTACGTCATTTAAGAGGCTGTCGAGAGCGTAGTATCCGCATTTGCCCAGCTTTGGGCGGTCCTGGCGGATGGTGGTGAGAGGGGGATCGGTGTAAGGGCTGATCGGGAGGTCGTCAAAGCCGATGATACTTAACTCCTCCGGAACTCGCTTTCCCAGCTCCTTAAGCTGGACTAAAGCAGCGTTGGCCAGCTGGTCGTGGCTGCATACAATCGCGGTTACGCCGCGGTCTAAGAGCCGCGGCAGGTGCTTCTGGATACATTCGGAGATGTAATAGGAGCTTCCGGAGAGCTGCGGGTCCGAGGAAAGGCCGTTTTGTTTAAGCGCTCCATAGAAGGCCCTGTGACGGAGCAGAAAGACCTGGGAGCCCAGAGCGCCGCTTAAGTAGCCGATCTTTTTGTGGCCCAGGCTTTTTAAGTATTCCACCGCCAGCTCCATCCCTTCATTATTATCGACGCCTACGCTGGCGACGGCCGGATTGCCCTTGATGTCGTTGTCAAAGAGTACCGCCGGGGTGTGGCTCGTCCGGAAATCTTTCATCCAGGCATCGTTTAAGGAAATGCCGAGAACGAAGGAACCAATGTAGTCGTTCTCCAGCATGAATACATCGTATGGGGTGGATTTCTGAAGCTTGTCGGTGAAGGGGACGACATCCACGGTCAGGCCGGCCGGTTCCGCCATCTTGCGGAAGCCGATGATCAAATCGTAGCCGAAATGGCCGGGCGAGGTGTATTCCATGTTTCCCTCGCCGATCAGGACACACACTTTTTTTGAAACACTTCGTCTGCGTCTCATTTTCGTGTAGCCCATCTCGACAGCTGTCTCTAAAATTGTTTTTCGTAATGTTTCGCTGATATCCGGGGCATCGTTTAAGGCCTTGGACACCGTACCTTTGGAAATTCCCAGTTTATCAGCAATATCTGTTATGGTTGCCATTTTTCTTCTCCAGTCGTATCGATCGTTACGTTTCGAAATAAGCGGCTGCATGGCGGAAGGCCGTTGCAGCTGACTTTCTTATTATAATAAAAATAGTGAGAAAAAGCAATAAAATGGCAGCAAATAAAATAAGAAATTTCGACTTGTTTCGTCTGCGGCGAAAAAATAATGAATAATACCATGGTGATACAATGGAAAAACGGAAATATCTAACAGAAAAATTTGGAAAAAATAACGAAAAACGGGTTGACGAACAGAAAAAGAAGGAGTATGATACAACTATACGAAACATAACGAAACTTTTATGGAGAAATCAGGAGGAAGAATGCAATGAAGAGAGGGTTGGTTTTAGCTCTGGCTCTGGCTGTGACGGCGGCTGTGGCAAGCGGCTGCGGGAAGGCGGCTTCGGGGCAGGGAAGCGGGGAGGAAGTCCGGCTGATGGTCTGGTCCCCTTCGGAGGATCAGTCGAAGGACAGCGGCCAGTGGCTGCAAAAAAGCTGCGAGCGCTTTGCCGAACTGCATCCGGAATGGAATATCACGTTTGTGTATGGTGTGGCGGACGAGGCGACGGCGGCGAATCAGGTCTCCCAGGACGCGGAGGCCAGCGCGGATGTGTTCCTCTATGCCAATGATACGCTGACGATCATGACGGACGCCAACGCCCTGGTGAAGTTCGGAGGAAAGTACCGGGAGGAGATCGAGGCGATGAACTCTGCGGAGGTCATCAATTCCGTGACCATGGACGGCGAGCTTTACGGAGTCCCGTTTACGACCAACACCTGGTATATGTACTATGACAAGAGCGTATTTTCGGAGGAAGACATCAAGAATCTCGATACGATGCTTTCCAAGGGCACGGTTTCATTTCCATTTACAAACTCCTGGTATCTGCCTGCATTTTATATAGGAAACGGATGTACTCTGTTCGGAGACGGAACAGACGAGTCAAAGGGGGTGGACTTCGGAGGGGAGAAGGCCGTTGAAGTTACAGAATATCTGGTTGATTTAATCGCGAATCCGAATTTTGTCGTGGATGCCGACGGTTCAGGGATGGCGGGGCTCCGTGACGGGAGTATCCATGCGCTCTTCTCCGGTTCCTGGGATATGGCGTCGGTGAAGGAAATTCTTGGCGGCAATATGGGAGTAGCGGCACTCCCCACCTACACGTTAAACGGTGAGGAGAAGCAGATGAAGTCCTATGCCGGTTCCAAGGCCGTAGGCGTGAATCCTGAATCTTCCTATATGGTGCCGGCCGTCCAGCTGGCCGTTTACTTAGGATCGGCGGAGGCCCAGAAGCTTCACTACGAACTGAGAAACGTGGTACCGTGTAATCTGGAGCTGATGGAGAATCCGGACATCGCGTCGGATGCGCTGGTTACAGCCCAGAACGACACATTCAACCGCACGTCAATTCTTCAGCCGTTTGTGGCAGGCATGAATAACTGCTGGGTGCCTGTGGAGAACATGGGAAAAGGGATCCGGAACAAGAGCGTGACCCATGAGAATGCGAAGGAACAGACGGAAGCCATGAATGCTGCGATGAACAGCAACGGAATCTAAGGGGGACAGGGAAATGGGAAAGTTAAATAGAATCAATGAATTTACAACGCCGTATTCCTTCCGGGAGGCGCTGCGCCGCGGAGGCCTGGAGACGAAGCTTTCCATGATTTTGGCGGGGCTGGGGAATATCGTACATAAACAGGTTGGGAAGGGCCTTCTGTTTCTTGCGGCTGAGGCTGCCTATGTGGTCTTCATGATGACAACCGGTTTTCGCTGCATTGCAATGCTGGGGAGTCTGGGAACCGTGGGCCAGCAGGAAATCTGGGATGAAGTGAATCAGATCTACCGGTACACCAAGGGAGACCAGTCCGTGCTGATCCTGCTGTACGGCGTGGCGGTGCTGTTTCTGACCGCTTTGATGGCGGCCGCATGGCACGGTGCCGTGAAGAGCGCCTACAAAGCGGAATGTCTGGATAAAGCGGGAAAACACGTGAACAGCTTTTTTGAGGACTTAAAGAGCCTGCTTCATGAGAATCTGTATCGCTTATTTATGACTCCTCCGCTGACCTTTATTTTCGGGTTTACCGTGCTGCCGCTGATCTTTATGATCTGCATGGCCTTTACCAATTACAGCAAGATTGACAACCATCTCGTCCTGTTTGACTGGGTAGGACTCGATAATTTCCGGGCGCTGTTCGATTCCGGCAGTATCCTGGGAAGCACCTTCTGGTCCGTGCTGTCGTGGACTCTGGTCTGGGCGTTTTTTGCAACCTTTACCAACTATATTTTCGGGATGATCCTGGCCATGGCCATCAACCGGAAGGAGACGAAGGCAAAGGGATTCTGGAGGTTCTGCTTCGTGTTATCCTGCGCCGTTCCCATGTTTGTGTCCCTGCTGATCATGAGAACGATGCTGCAACCTAACGGCGCGGTCAACGTCCTTTTAAGAAATGTGGGGCTGATCGGCGCGGATGCCAGCCTTCCGTTTTTCACGAATCCCACCTGGGCCCGTGTGACGATTATTGTGATCAATATCTGGGTCGGCGTTCCTGCTTCAGCTGACCGGCGTCCTTCAGAGTATTCCGGAGGATTTATACGAGGCGGCAAGAGTGGATGGCGCGAATTCCTTCCAGACTTTCTTTAAGATTACGCTTCCGTATATGCTTTATATCACCACACCGTATTTAATTGCCACCTTCACCGGCAATGTGAATAATTTCAATGTCATCTACTTACTGTCCAGCGGCGATCCGGTGACGGACTTGGCATCCACGGCGGGGAAGACGGATCTTCTCGTCACATGGCTTTACAAGCTGACCATTGATAAGCAGTATTACAATATCGGCGCGGTAATCGGTATCCTGACATTTATCATTCTGGCCGTGGGGGCGCTGTTTACGTACAGAAACAGCAAATCCTATAAAGAGGAGGAGGCGTTCTAAGATGAAAAAGATGAGATCGGCAAAGCAGGTACGGACTGTAAATAATATTCTGGTTCACACGGCGCTTGCCATACTGGCGGCTGTCTGGGTGTTTCCGATCCTGTGGGTGATACTTACCAGCTTCCGTGCGGAGAAGGGGTCCTATGTGTCCACATTTTTCCCGAAGGCATTTACGCTGGCTAATTACAGCAGGCTTTTTACAGACACTACCATTTTGAATTTTCCCCGAATGTTTGCCAACACGCTGTTTATCGCAGTGTGCTCCTGCATTCTGTCCACATTTTACGTTCTGGCAGTTTCCTACTGCCTTTCAAGACTGAAATTCCGCATGAGGAAGCCTTACATGAACATGGCGATGATTCTCGGCCTGTTTCCGGGATTTATGTCCATGGTGGCGGTGTATTTCATCTTAAAGGCACTGGGGCTGACAGAGGGGAATCTGATTCGTCTGGCGCTCATTCTCTGCTATTCGGGAGGCGCAGGCCTGACGTTCCAGATCGCCAAGGGCTTCTTCGACACGGTTCCGAGGGCGATCGACGAGGCTGCCTTAATCGACGGCTGCAACCGCTGGCAGATCTTTTCACGGATTACACTGCCGCTCAGCAAGCCGATTATTATTTACACGGTACTGACATCCTTCATTGCACCGTGGGTGGATTTTATCTTCGCAAAGGTGATCTGCCGGGCCAATTCCGACCAGTACACCGTAGCCATCGGCCTGTGGAGGATGCTGGAGAAAGAATACATTGACAGCTGGTATACAAGCTTCGCAGCCAGCGCGGTACTGATCTCCATACCGATTGCAGTCCTGTTTTTGTGTATGCAGAAGTATTACGTCAACGGTATGTCCGGGGCGGTGAAGGGTTAACTTATGACGACAGAGAAAATGACAGCGAGAGAGCTGAAACGCTTCTATGCGGACAGCGCATTTAAGAAAAATTATATATATGACGGCCATGACCTGGGCGTTTCCTGCGGCGGTGATGGAACCGTGTTTAAACTGTGGAGCCCAACCGCAGAACGGGTGGAGCTTCATCTCTACCCGGATGGCGGCGAAAGCGGCTGCATGCGATCTGTCTCCATGGAACAGGGGGAACAGGGGGTATGGGTGTACCGGACGGAGGAAAATCTTCACGGTACCTATTACGATTACGATGTGACTTCCGGCGGAGAGACACGCCGGACGGCGGATCCGTATGCGAAGGCCTGCGGAACCAACGGAAGACGCAGCATGGCGGTGGAACTTGAGAGGACGGACCCGGAAGGCTGGAAGGCAGACCGGGCTCCCGAGCGGCAGCGGGAGGACATTATCTATGAGCTTCATGTAAAAGAATTTTCCTGGGATGAGAGCGCGGGATTTCCGGAGGAGCTGCGGGGAACATACCGGGCGTTTACGGAGGAGGATACCACGCTGTCAGGAGACGGCGTTCATCCGACCGGTATCCGGTATTTAAAGGAACTGGGCGTGACTCATATTCAGCTGATGCCGGTCTATGATTTCGGCTCGGTCGACGAAGCGGGGGACAGGGAGCAGTTTAACTGGGGATATGATCCGGTCTTTTACAATGTGCCGGAGGGGTCCTATTCCTCTGATCCCTCCCGCGGGGAAGTGCGCATCACGGAGCTGAAAGAACTGGTACAGGCACTGCACCGAAACGGGTTCCGCGTTATCATGGATGTGGTTTACAACCACACCTACTCGGCGGATTCTCCGTTTCAGCGTGTGGCGCCGTGGTATTACTACCGCCAGAACGAGGATGGTACCCTGTCCGACGGTTCGGGATGCGGCAATGACTTTGCCGCCGAGCGGGAGATGGCTGCATCGTTTATTCTGGATTCGGTCCTCTACTGGACGGAGGAGTACCATATGGATGGATTCCGGTTTGATTTGATGGGGCTGCTTCCCACTGAACTGATGAACCGGATTGGCCGCGCCCTGGATTTGAGATACGGCGCCGGTGAAAAGCTGATCTACGGGGAGCCGTGGGCCGCGGACAGGACTCCTATGGAACCGGGGTTCCACCAGGCGCTTAAGGATCAGGAAAAGAGACTGGATCCCCGTGTCGCCATGTTCTGCGACAACACGAGGGATGCGATAAAGGGTCACGTCTTTGACGCCCTGCAGCCTGGATTTGTAAATGGAGGAGAAGGGCTGGAACGGGAGATTCTGCACGCGGTTTCGGCCTGGTGTGACAGAGGCGGCGCATTCCGGGCCGGTTCGCCGGAACGGATCTTAAGCTACGTTTCGGCCCACGATAACCTGACTCTGTGGGATAAGCTGATTCTTTCCATGACGGGCCGCTGCGGCAGGAACGTCTTTTACGAAAGGCCGGAGGAGGTCATAAGGGCGTATAAACTGGCCGCTTCGATCTATTTTACGTGCCAGGGGCATTTGTTCTTTCTGTCGGGAGAGGAATTTGCCCGGACGAAGGAGGGGAATGACAACAGCTTCTGCGCCCCCATTTCTTTAAACCGCCTGGATTATAACAGGGCGTATCAGTTGGAGGATCTGGTTCAGTTTTACAAAGATTTAATTGCACTGAGAAAATGTCTCCCGGGCCTCTGCGATAAATCGGCGGAAGCAGGAAAACGCATCTTCCGGAAGAATGCCGGCCGGAAAGGCGTGGTGAGTTTTCAGGTGGATAACCGGTGCAAAGAGGCGGAAACGGGGAACGGGAAACAGGATACAGGTTCCGGCGGACTTTGCGATACGCTCTTTATTGCCTATAACAGCCGCCGGCGGCCGGTTAAGATGACGCTTCCGGCCGGGGAGTGGGAGGCGTTTTTAAAGGACGGGGACAGCGGGATGTGGAGACGGCCGCAGAGAGAGACGTATTCGGGGATTTTCATGGTTCCGCCTGTCTCGGCGGTTATTATGGGGAAGAAAAGGGAGATCATGCAGGAGGCGGAGCGATGAAGTTTATATATGGGAAACAGGATTTTAAGACTCTGGAACGCGGTCAGGAAACCTGCTGCCTTCTGACCAACGGGCTTGGCGGTTTCTCCTCGGTTACGGCGATTGGCTCGTCGGCCCGCAGCGATCATGCGTTTTTCATGGCCTGCATGAAAGCTCCGAATCACAGATACAACATGATTCACCGGCTGTGCGAGCGGCTGGTAACGGCAGAGAAAGCGGTATTCCTTTCCAGTCAGGAGTTTGCAGGTGAAAGGGAACCGGAAGACGGATTTCTCCGCCTCTCCTCCTTTCAGTTTGAGGACTGTCCCGTGTGGCTCTATCACGCGGATGGGGTCGAGGTCATAAAGACGACGGCCATGAAACAGGGGGAGAACACGATTGCCGTCCGGTATGAGATCCATAATCACAGGAGAGAGGCGTGTCGTCTCGAGGTGACTCCCTTTATGCAGTTTGTGAAGAAGGGCGGCGATTTAAGCCCGGATCAGGTATTTACCTGTTCAGACGGCAGAATCAGCTCGGCGGGGATGACGCTCTATTTTACAACAGGCGGCAGTGTGAAGACCTTTGAACCGGTCTCTGAGACGTACTATTACGCCTGTGACGCCTGTGACGGACGGCGAGAGACGGGAACGGCGCTGGCCAATCATGCGGTCTGCTGTACCACCGGTCCCGGGGGCCGTTCAAAGCTGGAGCTTGTATACTCCACGGAGTCTGTGACGGAAACGGCGGAAAAAATCATAGATGATGCGGTCCGGTACAGAAAGGACTTAGAGAGGCAGGCTGGTTTTAAGTCTGAGGCGGCTTCCATGCTGGCGAAAAGCGCGGCTCAGTTTATCTCCCGCCGGGAATCCACCGGAGGGGATACGATTTTGGCAGGATATCCGTTTTTCGAGGACTGGGGCCGGGATACCATGATTGCGCTGAGCGGCTGTGCACTGGCGACAGGGCGGTACGGGACGGCAAAGAGGATATTGAGGACATTTTTGAAGGCGGAGAGGAACGGGCTGATGCCGAATCTCTTCCCGGAAGGCGGCAGCGAACCCATGTATAATACGGTGGATGCAGCTCTTCTCTTTATCAACAGTGTTTATCTGTATTTTGAGAGGACAAATGACATATCCTTTGTAAGAGAGTGCTGTCCGGTCATGGAGCATATTGTGAAACAGTATGAGACAGGGACGGATTTCGGTATTCATATGGATGAAGACGGGCTGATCACAGCGGGACAGGGCTTCGATCAGGTAACCTGGATGGATGTGCGGATCGGTGACATACTCCCTACGCCGCGCCACGGAAAACCGGTGGAGATCAACGCCTACTGGTACAATGCACTGCGGATTATGGAGAAATTTACTGAGAGCCCGGAGGCGGCCAGGCATTATGGTCATCTGGCGGAATTGGTAAAGCAGTCGTTTCAGGAGAAATTCTGGCTGGAGGAGAAGCACTGCCTGAGGGATGTGGTCTCCGGGGCGGAAGAACGTGATATCCCCGACAACCAGATCCGCTGCAACCAGATCTGGGCGGTTTCCATGAATTTTTCCATGCTTCCTCCGGAAAAAGAGAAACAGGTGGTGGAAACTGTGGCGGAAAAGTTGTATACTCCTTATGGACTGAGAACGCTGTCGGAGGATGACAGAGAGTTCAGACCATGTTACGGAGGCAGCCAGTTTGACAGGGATTTAGCGTATCATCAGGGTACGGTCTGGGTATTTCCGCTGGGCGGATACTACCTTGCGTATTTGAAGGTGCATGGATACAGCGAAGCTGCAAAAGCGGAGGTGTACCGCCGGCTGGAGGTTTTGGAAGGCGCCATGCGGGAAGGATGCGCCGGACAGCTGCCTGAGATCTATGACGGGAAAAATCCCGTTTCCTCGAAGGGCTGTTTTGCCCAGGCGTGGAGTGTGGGAGAAATCCTCCGTGTATATGAAGCTTTGGAAAGATCATGAGAAAAGGAGAATCGATGATGATGGAACAGGAATTAAATAAAGTTCTCGGCGAAAGATTTGGAAAAACGATTGAGGAGGCCTGCATGGAGGAAATTTACCATGCGCTTCTTACCATTGTAAAGGGGAAAATGAAGGATCTCACCCCAAATACGGGAAGCAGGAAACTCTACTATATTTCGGCAGAATTTTTGATCGGAAAGCTGCTCTCCAACAATTTGATCAATCTCGGACTTTTTGATGAGACGGCAGAAGTTTTAAAGAAGCACGGTATCGATATTGCAGATATTGAGGAGGCGGAACTGGAACCGTCACTGGGAAACGGCGGCCTTGGAAGACTGGCGGCCTGCTTCCTTGATTCCATTGCGACGCTGAAGCTGCCGGGCGACGGCGTGGGCTTAAATTACCATGACGGCCTCTTTAAACAGACCTTTGCGGATCATAAACAGAGGGAGGAAAAGAATCCGTGGATGACCGGGGACGACTGGCTGACGAGGACGGATGTTCACTTCGAGGTGCCGTTTAAGGATCTTACGGTAACCTCCACCATGTATGACATCGACGTGCCTGGTTACGAAGGCGGAAAGAATTCTCTTCATTTATTCGATTTAGACTCGGTGGACGAATCCATCATCCATGACGGAATCGAGTTCGATAAAGAAGATATCCGGCGTGGGCTGACTCTCTTCCTCTATCCGGATGACAGCGACGAAAAGGGACAGCTTCTGCGTATCTATCAGCAGTATTTTATGGTAAGCAACGCGGCTCAGCTGATTTTAAAGGAGACGGAAGAGCGTGGATTTGATCTGTACCATCTCCATGAGCATGTAGTAATCCAGATCAACGATACGCATCCGACCATGGTGATCCCGGAACTGGTTCGCCTTCTGATGGCAAGAGGCTTTAACATCGACACAGCCATCGATGTGGTGAGAAAAACGTGTGCGTACACCAACCACACGATTCTGGCAGAGGCCCTGGAAAAATGGCCTGCTTCCTATTTGGAAAAGGTGGTTCCGCAGCTGATGCCGATTATCCGGGAACTGGATCAGAGGGTGAGACGCGATTTCCACGATGAGAAAGTCTATATCATCGACGCACAGGAGCGCGTTCATATGGCTCATATTGATATCCATTACGGACAGAGCGTCAACGGCGTTGCGGCTCTTCATACGGAGATTCTTGAGGAGTCAGAGTTAAAGCCGTTTTACGATATTTACCCGGAAAAATTCAATAATAAGACGAACGGAATTACATTCCGCAGATGGCTGCTGCACTGCAACCATGAACTGTCTTCCTATATCGAGGAGCTGATCGGATCCGGCTTTAAGATTCACGCGGAAGAACTGGAAAAACTCCTTGCGTATCAGGATGACGAGGCAGTTCTGGACCGTCTCCGCCGGATTAAGCAGAATGCCAAGCTGGACTTAAAGAAGTATTTGAAGAACACACAGGGAATCGAGATCGACGAGAACTCTGTCTACGATATTCAGGTGAAGCGTCTCCATGAGTACAAGCGCCAGCAGATGAACGCGCTTTACGCTGTTTATAAGTATCTGGAGATCAAGAAGGGCAATCTGCCGAAGCGTCCGGTTACCATGATCTTCGGCGCAAAGGCGGCTCCGGCCTATACGATAGCCAAGGATATTATCCATTTAATTCTCTGTCTGCAGGAGTTAATCGACAGCGATCCGGAAGTGAGCTCGTATTTAAAAGTTGTTATGGTGGAGAATTACAATGTGAGCAAGGCTGCGAAGCTGATCCCGGCCTGCGACATTTCCGAGCAGATTTCCCTGGCTTCCAAGGAGGCGTCCGGAACCGGCAACATGAAGTTTATGTTAAACGGCGCGGTGACCCTGGGAACCGAGGATGGAGCCAATGTGGAGATTCATCAGCTGGTGGGCGACGAGAATATCTATATTTTCGGAAAGTCCTCCGATGAGGTGATTAAGCTCTACGATACCAGCGGCTACTGTTCCAGAAAGATTTATGAGAGCGACAGTCTGGTGGAGGAACTGGTGGACTTTATCATCAGCAAGAAGATGATCTTAACCGGCGATCCGGTAAATCTGGGAAGGCTTTACAAAGAGCTGGTTTCCAAGGACTGGTTTATGACGCTTCTCGATCTGAGGGAATATATAGCAGTGAAAGAGCAGATGCTGGCAGATTACGAGGATGAGCGTGCCTGGGCCCGCAAGTCTCTGATTAATATTGCGAAGGCGGGATATTTCTCCTCTGACAGAACCATTGAAGAATATAATCGGGATATCTGGCACCTGTAAACAGGACGGTCCCCTGGGCACTGGTCAGGGCCGGATCAGACGCTGGAGGAAAGGGAATGAAAATGGAAGAGAGAAACGGACAGAAATGGTGGAAAACATCGGTGATCTATCAGATTTATCCCAGAAGCTTTAAGGACAGCGACGGCGACGGAATCGGAGATTTGAACGGAATCATAGAAAAACTGGATTATCTGGAGGAACTGGGGATCGACGCCGTCTGGCTTTCACCTGTGTGCAAGTCGCCTCAGGACGACAACGGGTATGATATCTCGGATTATCAGGATATCGACCCGCTGTTCGGAAGTCTCCTGGATATGGAACGCCTGATTAAGGAAGCGGGAGAGCATGGGATTAAGATCATCATGGATCTGGTCTTAAACCATACGTCGGATGAACACCGGTGGTTTTTAGAAGCGAAGAAGAGCAGGGATAATCCCTACCATGACTACTACGTCTGGCGCGACGGTGAGGAGGGCGTCTTACCCAATGACATGAGGGCCTGCTTTGGCGGCCCGGCATGGGAGTGGGTACCGGAACTGTCCCAGTACTATTTTCACCAGTTCTCCGTCAGGCAGCCGGATTTGAACTGGGAAAATGAAGCCGTACGCAGAGAAATCTATGACATGATCCGCTGGTGGATGGAGAAAGGCGTGGGCGGTTTCCGTTTGGATGTCATCGATCAGATCGCAAAGGAACCGGACTTAAAGATTACGGGCAATGGACCCCGCCTTCATGAATTTATCCGCGAACTGAGCCGCGAGACATTTCAGAAGGGCGATATCGTCACCGTAGGCGAGTGCTGGGGCGCCGATACGGAGCGTGCAAAGCTCTACAGCGCGCCTGATGGAAGCGAGTTCTCCATGGTGTTCCAGTTCGAACATATTATGCTGGATTCCGTACCGGGCAGGGAGAAATGGGATCTGGCCCCCCTACCGTTTGTAAAACTCAAGGAAGTTTTGAACAAATGGCAGTGTGAACTGCAGGGAAGCGGCTGGAACAGCCTTTTTTGGGATAATCATGATCTGCCGAGGATCGTATCGCGGTGGGGCAATGATAAGGAATACCGCGTGGAGTCCGCTAAGATGCTGGCTACGGTTCTCCATGGTATGCAGGGAACGCCTTATATCTACCAGGGTGAGGAACTGGGCATGACGAACACGAACTATGAGATCGGAGAGTACCGCGATATTGAGACGCTTCATATGTATGAGGAACGTCTGGAAGCCGGATATTCCGAGGAAGAGATCATGCGGTCGATCCACGCCAAAGGACGGGACAATGCCAGAACACCGATGCAGTGGAGCGGCGGCGAGGGAGCCGGATTCACGACAGGAACGCCATGGATCCGCATTAACGATAATTACAGGGAGATCAATGCGGAAACGGAAGTGGCAGACCCCTGGTCGGTCTTCCATTATTATAAGAGGCTGATCCATTTGAGGAAAGAGTATCCGGTCTTTGTACATGGAAGCTTCCGGCTGCTTCTGGAGGACGATCCGAATATTTTTGCATACGTGAGAGATTGGGAGGGCGTCCGCCTGCTGGTACTCTGCAATTTCTTCGGCAGTGAAATAGAGTGCCCTTTAAAGGAGATGTGGGAAGGGAAAAAACGGCTCCTGTGCAATTACCAGGAGGTGGAAAATGAGGAGATTCTGAGGCCGTATGAGGCGCGGATGATTCTGATTTAAGAGAAATTCTATTTTAAGGAAAAAACGCTTTGGCCCGGCGGCTGAACCTGCGGAGAAAGACTGCAGGGGAGGCACCGGGACAGGGCGTTTTTTTCCTGCCTGTATGATGAGCTGAACTGCACAACCCTGGTGAACGCCGCTGATATGGGAGACGAACTTGATGGTGTGCTCTTAACGAACAGGAATGGTGAGGAGGGAAAGTACCGGTCCTTTGGAAAAACAGCCTGCATAAAAAGATTTGGGTGCATGCACGTATCAGTTCCAGGAACACTGGGGTTTTGAGCAGTGTGGGCAGAAAGGCGTGATTCTGGATTTCGACATCTGTTCTAATATTACACGTGTGAATGAATTGTTTTTATCAGCACACCTAATTGCGCTTGTATGTATTCTATGGTCTGTCCGTCAATATAAGTTTGTGGGTTCATGATGTCAAGTTCGAAACACGCAAAACCACACTCAAAATGATAATGTAGATCATTCAGAGTAGTCTTACAACCGCAGCAAGGTACAGTGATATCTAAAGATTGCTGTTCTTCCGTTAAAGCATTATCCATTGTCTCACCCCACCAGCCAAAATCAATGATTGCACCACATTTTGGACATTGTATTTTCACTAAATTGGAACCGCAATCAATAAAGGCCGGTTTGTCATATGTCCGCACCGTAATACTATCTGCCTTTAGTTTTGTTTGGAGCAGCTTACACGTTTTTTCGAATGTTGACTGCTCAATGTGTCGAAATGGATCTGTTGGAATAACCTTAACGATATAGTCTGACATTTTTCCTCCATTCTCTCCTGCTCAGATAAAAAAACAGTATTCAGATTCGCAGTTCCTGATATACATCCATTATATTCTTAGATGCACCCGGGAAATTGGGCCATTCACCTTGCTCACCTAACCCATCCCCGCTTCGTCTGGGAATTATATGAATATAAAAATAAGGTAATAACTGTCCCGCAGCTTCACCATTTGCACACAGCAAATCAACACCGTTATATCCACAGTTATCTACAAGGTGATTGGATACTTTCTTCACTGTAAGAAATACTTTATTTAAAAGCTTTTCATCGCAGTCTAATATGTTTGTTACGTGTGTTTTGGGTATATTAGAATATGACCGTCAACGTCCATTGCTGTAACCATTATTGCCAAAGTATGTTCGTTTTCATATACCCTAAGTCCTTGAATCTCTCCTCGTGCTATTTTACAAAATATACAGTCCATCTGTGATTGATCTCCTGTGAAATAGTCGTCAGTTCTCTAACTTTAATAGTATTTTGATAATACCACATTCCTGTAAATACCACCACAAGTATATTATGGATAACTGATAAAATAGGTTGTAACATTTCTTAAACTGTATTTACAATAAGTTTCCAGTTCTCAGCCCACAGCCAGTATCCATTTCTCCATGACGTGATGCCCTCCTTTCCTTGGCAAAGGCCGGAAAGCCGCCGTTACCTGACGGTAAAACGACGGCTTTCTGGCTTTATGTGTGCGCCCGGCGGCGCACGTTTCGTTTGCGCGCCATGGGCGCGCTCTAACGGGTGAAAGTCCCAAACACACCCAGGTAGTGGGAAGTGTATAGCTGAACAGCAAGGGTGTCCATCGCGAGGTGGAATCTGAAGGAAGCTGTAGGCAAATCTCTGGTCTGACGGACAGAAATCGCATATGAGGCTAGGCTTCGAGAGATAAGTTGGCGAAAGATAACAAAGTCTAATAACTACCATATTTGTAGAGGCAGAGTAAATGCGGCAGATATATGGAGAGAAAGAGCGTGCACCTTAAGCGTGGAGGTCTCACAGAGGTTTCATTAGCCTAGTAACAACGAACTGTGAGAAGTCAGCCGAGCCCATAGTAGTGAAGAAGTCTCTGTAATGGAGATGGAGCGAAGGGGCGAACAATCAATAAGTTTGAGTATGTCTCGTATTGCAGAAAAGACAACATCTGCCGTACCCAATCGGGAAAAAGGTGGTCGATTCAAGCGAGACGGAAAGGAAAGAACGCATGGACACAAGTAGTCTAATGGAGCAGATACTAAGCAGAGATAACCTCAATGCGGCATATCTGCAAGTCGTACGGCGCAGAGTGGAGATACCAAAGCCAGACGGGGGAGTCAGAAACCTGGGAGTACCAACAGTAACAGACCGATTTGTACAACAAGCCATAGCACAGGTGTTAACGCCAGTCTACGAGGAACAATTCCATGACCACAGTTATGGATTTAGACCGAATAGATGTGCACAGCAGGCAATCATCACAGAACTTGATAGAATGAATGACGGCTATGACTGGATTGTTGACATCGACTTGGAAAAGTTCTTTGACACAGTAAACCATGATAAGCTGATGACGCTAATGGGTAAGACAATCAAAGATGGAGAAGTAATATCAATCATCAGGAAATTTCCAGCCAGCGGAATCAAGGAGGATGATGAATACAGGGAATCAGTGATAGGGACACGGCAAGGAGGCAATCTGTCACCGCTTCTTGCCAACATCATGCGGAATGAATTGGACAAGGAAATGGAACAAAGAGGGCTGAACTTTGTCAGATATGCGGATGACTGTATTAACATGGTCGGAAGTGAAATGTCTGCAAAGAGGGTGATGAGAAACATTACCCGATTTATTGAAGAAAAACTGGGACTCAAAGTAAATACAACAAAGAGTAAGGTAGACAAGCCGCAAGGAATAAAATATCTTGGATATGGATTTTACTTTGACAGCAGAGCACACCAATACAAGGCGAAACCACATGCAAAGTCGGCAGCAAAGTTTAAGGCAAGAATGAAACAGCTTACTTGTCGAAGCTGGGGAGTAAGTAACATTTATAAGGTACAGAAACTCAATGAACTCATCAGAGGATGGATTAACTACTACAAGATAGGAAGTATGAAACCAATCTGTGCAAGGCTAGACGGAAGCATTCGGTATCGCATACGCATGTGTATATGGAAACATTGGAAAACTCCACAAAACCGAGCAAGGAACCTGAAAAAGCTAGGTGTACCTGAATGGGCAGCACGGCGGACGGCGTATGCAAAAGGGTACGCAAGAGTATGTAGAGCATCCGATGTCTGCGAGGCAATAAACAACAAGAGATTAGCGTCATTTGGACTAATCTCAATGTTAGATTACTACACCGAAAGGTGTGTTACTTGTTAAGTTGATTGAACCGCCGTGTACGGAACCGTACGCACGGTGGTGTGAGAGGTCGAAATTTCTGCGAAAGCAGAAATTTCTCCTACTCGATTGGGAAAGCTTTTACATGCTTCCCGCGTATATTATTCTGCATATGGCAAATCCACAACCGTGTGAGGATGGCCAAGGGCCGGAAGAATTTTTTCCATCAGGTCCGAGGTCCTGAACCTTAGGCTGGAAGTGTTGATGCATGGATGACACGCAAAATATTCACCCTCCAGTATATCCTTGTCAATCAGAAGCCTGACGCGGTTTTCTCTGTCATTCATCAGACCCATGACTGAAACGGAGCCTGGAGTGATATCCAGGAAGGATTCCATAAATTCCGCTTCCCCAAAGGACAGGCGGGCGCTTCCAATCTGTTTGGACAGGACGGCTGTCTTGAACTTTTTATTGCCCGGCATGAGCAGCAGGTAAAAATCGGTTTTCTGGGCATTGCGCAGGAAAAGGTTTTTACAGATTTCCGTGCCCAGAAGCTGGTCTACCTCGCGGCAGGCTTCAATGGTGGGAAGGGCGTCGTGGTCCACACGGACATAAGGGACCTGGAGGGAATCCAGCAAATCGTAGGTGCGGATTTCCTTTTCCTCCCGTCCGGATGTGTCGGCGGGACGTCCCTCATAAAGAGTATGGTCAATATGGTATGCGGGAACAGACTCCCCTGTATCGTTAAGATTTGTCATTTCTATACCTCTGATTTATTGTTGGTGTGTTGGATGTGAATGCGATTAAAACATTTCAATTATAGCAAATGGGACGCGGAATGTCCATAGATGGGACGCCTGATTATGAATATACGTGGGTTGGGATGAGGCCTATGAACGGCATTGCATAAAAATTATGGACAGGGTGATGCTGAACGGGTGTTTACAGGGTTTTAGGGATATATTGCCGTATCTGTATTGCATCGGCTGGCAATATCTGATATAATAAGGAACAGTTGAATGTGAACGCGATAACATTAAGGGGACATTTGTCCCAATTACAAATATGGAGGTATTTCAGATGAATATTCTTAGTACGGACAAAGCGCCGGGTGCCATTGGGCCTTATTCCCAGGGATATGAGGTAAACGGGGTTGTTTATACATCAGGACAGATTCCCGTGAATCCGGCAGACGGAACCGTGGCAGAGGGAATCGCTGCCCAGGCCGAGCAGAGCTGCAAGAACGTGGGGGCAATCCTGGAGGCAGCCGGCACCGGATTTGACAAGGTGTTTAAGACCACTTGCTTCCTGACCGATATGAATGACTTTGGCACGTTTAATGAGGTGTACGCAAAGTATTTCGTGTCCAAGCCTGCCAGAAGCTGCGTGGCTGTCAAGACCCTTCCAAAGGGCGTGCTGTGTGAAATCGAAGCAATCGCTGTTAAATAAGGCATAAACTGACAGATCCATAAAGCCGCATTTTCCTGTAGTCATGCACGGGAAGTGCGGCTTTGTCCATATTAAGAAGAGGAACTGGTAAACTGACATGACGGCTCATAAGGAGGCTTGCGGTATGAAGAAAAAGAAGATTGTGGGAAAAGCAGTCAGGGTTTTTCTGGTTTTGGCGCTGGCAGGATGCCTGGTCCTGTTTCTGGTAAACCTATATATTATCAGAAAAGAGGAAAAATACATTGTTTCCGCCGAGGAGGCTGAGGCTTTTCAGGACGTGGACTGCATCATGGTGCTGGGCTGCGGCGTACGGCCGGACGGCAGTCCCTCAGGAATGCTGAATGACCGTCTGGTACAGGGTGTCAGCCTATATAAGGAGGATGTGTCCGACCGGCTCCTTATGAGCGGCGACCATG
>ENA-OPRK01000506-OPRK01000506.1-human-gut-metagenome-genome-assembly--contig:-NODE-506-length-23744-cov-5.056862_pt1 | contig 23744 bp, 29 predicted proteins | sample MGYA00241793_ERZ501877 | MGnify/ENA primary metagenome ERZ501877 (study PRJEB25962, sample SAMEA1966253) | human gut metagenome | biome: human gut; feature: human-associated habitat; material: faeces... | reverse complement strand
TGCGAAAAGCGATTACCTGGGTAAAGGCAGCTGCACCGATTATCGGATTGGTGCTGTTGTTACTTGTTCTTGTAGTTGCCATGATTGCGGTTCCGGTTATAGCGGTGATAGTGTATGCGATTTGTTATTGGGGTTTGTTGACTTGTTTTCGCTGATGCTGATATTTCTTCCGCTGTATCCGAATCCGGTCAATGGATATATCTATTCAGTAAACCTCTTTGTCTATAGGGCTCAGTATAATTGCTGTCTTGTTTTTGGCTATGGCGAGAGAGCCGTATGCGATAACCGTAACATTCCTGTTATTGCTTATCAAAGGCATTTTGCTTTATAAGCAAGCTAAGGCAGGTTGAGAAGTTTGTAAGATCTCTTTCTATTACCATTCCGGCTAAATAAGAGGATGAAATCTACAAATTATATCTAACAGATATATATTATATCGAGATAATAGAGACGTTATTATGAACAGCTAGTCATTGACGTGATGATCAAATGAGGTTTTCCGTTAATCGGTCAATGGGTATATACTCGCATTAACCGGATAGGTCAACTGAGGCAGTTTATGAATGAAAAATTTTATGCTTTAGGAGCTACATTTGGACGCTTCGATTGATAAGCTGGATAATCTTGCAATGAATGTGCAGATAGATAAGGAAAAGCGTATGGAGAATATGAAGAGTGAGGAGCAGAATGTACCTGTCAGGGCAGAAGCAGAGCCGGAGAGAGTCAACGCAGAGATTGTGTATGCTCTTATGGTTGCATCTTGGTTCATATATTATGCATCTTGGTATTGTTTATATAGACAAATAGATAAATATACGATAAAACTAAAACAGATACATAAAATCTTTATCTATATTGTTGCTTCTGCCGTTAAAAATGGTAGAGCAGATTGAGAAAAAGGAGAATGAAATGGGATCAGATATCATAAAAATAAGTCATCTAACCAAGAACTTCGGTGATGTAAAAGCTGTTAATGACTTAAATTTCAAGGTTAAAAGGGGAGAGCTGTTTGCTTTCCTTGGCGTTAATGGTGCTGGAAAGAGTACAACAATTTCTATTATATGTGGTCAGCTTCACAAGGATAGTGGAAGTGTGGAGATTGATGGAGTAGCTGCTGAAAAGCTTGGAAATGAGCTGGGTAAGAAACTGGGAATAGTATTTCAGGATAGTGTGCTGGATAAACCACTTACTGTAAGAGAAAACTTGAAAAGCAGGGCTGCGCTCTATGGAATCACTGGAATGGATTTTGATGTGAGGCTTGGGGAGCTTACAGAACTTCTTGGATTTGAAGATTATATAAACAGACCTGTCGGTAAACTGTCAGGAGGACAGAGAAGAAGGATTGATATAGCACGAGCGTTGTTACATAAGCCTGAAATATTAATTTTGGATGAACCGACCACTGGTCTTGATCCGCAGACAAGAAGGCGGATATGGGAAGTTATTGAAAGGCTAAGAGCAGATGAGAATCTTACGGTTTTTCTTACAACACATTATATGGAGGAAGCCGCTAATGCTGTATATGTCGTAATCCTTGATAAAGGAAGCATAGCCGCTGAAGGAACACCATTTGAATTAAAGAGTACCTATGTACAGGATACAATATCTGTCTATGGTGTAACAGAAGATGAAATCAAGTCTTTGGGTATGAATTATAAGGCAATAAGGGATGGATATCAGATAAAAATAGGAAATACCATTGAAGCAACCAAGCTAATAGTTGCACATCAGGATATATTTAGAGATTACGAGGTAGTAAAGGGCGGAATGGATGATGTATTTCTTGCGGTAACAGGCAAGGTATTGGGAGGTGAAAACTAATGAAGGCAGTTATTTCTCTTGTAAACAGAAACAGAAAATTATTTTTCAGGGACAAAGGAATGTTTTTTTCTGCACTTATAACACCATTTATTTTAATTGTATTGTATGCAACATTTTTAGCGAAAGTATATAAGGACTCTTTTACATCAGCATTTCCGGAAGGATTTACGATTACAGATAAATTGATAGACGGGACAGTTGCATCCCAGCTTGTTGCGGCACTTTTAGCAGTAAGCTGTGTGACAGTAACATTCTGCGTGAATCTTACGATGGTGCAGGATAAAGCAAGTGGTGCAAGAAAAGATTTTAATGTTTCTCCTGTGAGCCGCTCAAAGATATATCTTGGATATTTCATTGCAACAGTGCTTAACTCACTAATGGTAAACGGACTGGCACTTGTGATAGGACTTCTCTATATAGGAAAAATGGGCTGGTATTTAAGCTTTATGGATGTGCTTTGGGTTATTTTTGATGAGATTCTTCTGGTGCTATTTGGAAGTACACTTTCGAGCATTATAAGCTATCCGCTTACCACGCAGGGGCAGATGTCAGCAGTAGGAACGATTGTCAGCGCAGGCTATGGCTTTATATGTGGAGCATATATGCCAATCTCTAATTTTGGCTCTGGATTACAGAAAGCATTGTCATATCTTCCGGGAACTTATGGAACTTCACTTATTAAGAATCATATGCTCCGAGGTATATTTGAGGAGATGGAGAGTGAGAAACTGCCAGATGAGCTGATAACGGCAATCAGGGAAACATTAGACTGTAATCCGCAGTTTTATGGAAATGTAGTTAATACAACACAGATGGTATTTATTATGGCAGGCAGTATCGTGGTGCTGGGGGCAATTTTTCTACTTATGACCCGTCTGCCGGAAAAACAACCACATTAAAGTCTGTTGTGGGAATTTTGCAGTTTGACCAAGCAGGATGGTACTGTACTGTTGCTGGTTACGATTATGTTGTGTGGTCTTACATCAATGGATATCATGACAGCACCTTCGATTTCTTTGGAGGGGAAAAGTCTGTGGATTGCACAGTCTCTTCCTGTGACACCATGGCAGGTTCTTCGTGCAAAACTGGACATGCAGCTTATTTTAAATGGGATACCGGTGATGCTTTGCATGATTTGTACGGCAGTAGTCTGTCCAATTAAAATCGGACAGTTTATAATGATGATCCTGCAGGTACTGTCATTCGTGTTTGTAATGGCAGTATTTGGTTTATTTATGGGCGTGATAAAGCCAGTGCTTACCTGGACCAATGAGCTTACACCGATAAAGCAGAGTGCTTCTGTGATGGTTACAATGTTTGGCGGATTCGGATATACAGCACTTCTGTTTATTGGATATATGGTGCTTCCTGGTTATACATTTGGATACATTTGCTATATAGGGATTTTTATAGCGGCAAATGTTGTGGCTGGTCTGACATTGTATATTTGGCTGAGAACAAAAGGCTGTGATAGATTTGCGGAACTTTGATTTTTGCATTGTGCAAAAAAAGAAACGAAAGTAGGAGAATTATGAAATCAAGTAATAAACAGTACGGAAAGAGGCTGCTTATATTAGCATTTCCAATCATCATGAACAATATTATAGCACAGCTTCAGATGATTATTGACAGAATATTTTTGGGACATGCCAACGATTTGTATATGAGTGCTTTGGGAAATGTTTCATCACCCGTATGGACAACTATGTCATTTTGCAATTCCCTTGTAATGGGAGCTTCCATACTGATAAGTCAGAGTGTAGGTGCCAAAAAGCGGGAAGATATTGGAGAATACGCCGGATCAATGTTGAAGTATAACAATATTATTCCGATTTTTCTGTGTTTTTTCTGGATGATATTTCCAAAACCGGTATTTATGATTCTGGGGGTATCAGATAATGTTATGCCATTGTGCTTAGGATATGTAAGATGGTATGCACCATTATTTTTACTTACAGGACTTGGCGGATCGCTCGGAGTTATCCTGCAGACATCAAATTATACAAAACCGCTTGTGGTGTACGGGTGCGTTCGTTCGGGATTCAATATATTTTTAGATTGGATGTTGATTTTTGGTAATTTAGGAATGCCTGCTCTAGGAATTGAGGGAGCAGCAATTGCAACTGTAATTGCTGAATATGTTGGAGCAATATACATATCAGTTATATTTTTTACCAGTAAAAGGCTTCCTACAAGACCAAGCTGGAATGATGTGAAAAAAGGACATTTCCAAAGCTACCTGAATGCTGCAAAGCTTGGAATTAACATTGCATTAGAGGATTTTGCATGGAATATAGGAAATCTGATTTTAATTCGAATTCTCAATTCAATAAATGAATATGCGGCAGGTATTTATACGATTATATTTGGAGTAGAAGTACTTGCAGTTGTTATTATTGGTGCAATCGGAAGTGGTACTATGACACTGACTTCGGAAGCAACTGGCAGAAAAGATCTTGCACAGTATAAAGGAATTACATTATGCGCTTATGCTGTCTGTACAATCGTAACTGTGGTAATGATTGTTGGAGCAGTGTTGTTCCCGGAACAGATTTTATCATTGTTTACCAGTGATAAAACAGTTATTGCCAGTTGTGGAGGCTATTTGCTGCTGATTGGTATAAATCTGTTCTCGAAATCCGGAAATATTATTATCGGAAATGCCATTCGTGGAAGCGGAAATACAAAGTGGATGTTGTTTACTCAGATTTTTGGAACGATTTGGATCGTAAGTGTAGCATCGGTCTTAGTATTTATTTGTAAATTGGGAATCTTTGGAGTGGTTCTGGCAGTTATATTGGATGAAGGTGTCAGGGCGCTGATTAATTTGGGGAAATATTTAAGAATTGTGAAGAAGTGGGGAGAATGGAATGGTTAATTTAAAAGTGATTAACGAAGACAATTGTTGCAATATATCACTTAGCTGTCACCTTTAATGAGGGGGTGTGTAACAAATATATGCCTGCAAATGCAAGATTTACAGGATTTTGTATAGGAATGCTAGGTGACATGATATTTCTGGTTTCAGTACTATGTATGAAAGATAGCTGGCGGGCAGGAATCCCGGACAAAGACAGAACCACACTTGTTACGACCGGAATTTATCGTTATAGTCGGAATCCGGCTTTTTTAGGTTTTGACTTTATGTATGTAGGACTGCTGTTGATGTATTTCAATTTGTCAATGTTTGTAGTATCTGCATTTGCTATTATCATGCTGCATTTGCAGATATTGCAGGAGGAACGGTATCTGACAGAGAATTATGGAGAGTCATATAGAGAGTATCAAAACCCTGTTTTCCGCTATCTGGGAAGGAGATAGATTAGATATGTGGTTTTGGTGGTTCATTTTGATATGTGATTGTATTATTCCGGTGCTTATGATAATTGCGGGGAGAATGATGTGGAAACATTGTCCTAAGAAAATCAATGGAATTGTGGGATACAGAACAAAGATGTCAATGAAAAATATGGATACATGGAAATTTGCACATGACTATGCAGGAAAACTCTGGTGGAAAGTTGGTATTGGTATGCTAGGACCTACATTGTTAATGCATATTCCTTTCTATGGAGCAAGTGACGATATAATGGGAATATTAAGTATTATTATCCTAGTAATACAACTAGCATTTTTGTTTGGGACTATTTTCCAAACGGAAAAGACATTAAAAAACAATTTCCATGAGGATGGAACAAGGCAATAAGGGGCTTCTGCCGGAGCAGGGATACAGGCAGCCCCAGGTTTTATTAAGTACATTGTTTATACATTATCAGGAATCGGCGCACAGTGGTTCAGTCAGATGTTGTTTGTTATTTCTTTGTTTCTTCTGTTAGTGTGCTGATAGAGAAAATTCCGGTTGTACGTTATTTGATTTTGGAGATAAGCATTGAATAGGAATGAAATAGAATACAAAATGACGGAAAGATTATTAGTAACAGCAGTATTTTTAAATTTTAAGAATAAGTAGGAGGAAATCCATGGAATATATAAGAGTGACGAAAGAAAATATTGAAAAAGAGCATATCTGCTGTGCGATTTCAAGCAACAGGGATATACAGGTAATATCAAAGAAAAACTGGCTGAAAGAGCGATTTGATGATGGATTGGTATTTCTCAAGAGTATAGAGCGTGGAAAATGCTTTATCGAGTATATTCCGGCAGAAAATGCATGGAATCCAATCATGGCAGAGGGTTATATGTATATTGATTGTTTTTGGGTGGCTGGTTCTTTCAAAGGCAATGGTTATTCGACTGATTTACTGAATGCCTGTATAGAAGACAGCAAAGCAAAGGGGAAAAAGGGAATCTGTATCCTGTCAGCCGCCAAGAAAAAGCCTTTTCTGGCAGACCCGAAGTTCCTGAAATATAAGGACTTTACCATCTGTGATGAAGCAGATAATGGTATTCAGCTCTGGTATCTGCCTTTTTCTTTGGATGCGGCTAAGCCTGAATTTAAGGAGTGTGCGAAGCATCCACACATTGAGCAGGCAGGCTATGTATTGTACTATACCGATCAATGTCCGTTTAATGCAAAATATGTTCCGATGCTTCTTGAAGTTGCCAAGGAAAGAGAGGTTCCGTTTCAGGCAATCAGACTGGAAACGAAAGAAGAAGCGCAGAATGCTCCGACACCGGTTACAACCTATGCATTGTTTTATAATGGAGAATATCTTACGAATGAGCAGATGAATGATAAAAGATTTATAAAGCTTCTGGATGGGATGGAAAAATAAATGAGCAAATTCGAACTCTACTCTCCGTAGGTTGAGGATATTCATATGCTGAAATAGAATGGTGTCATGGAGGTAACGAACATGAATCAGTATGTAACAGGTGCAGTTATAAAGAGACTGCGTGAGGAAAAAAACATGACACAACAGCAACTGGCAGATAAGTTGTCAGTCAGTGCAAAGACAATTTCCAAATGGGAAACAGCGAAAGGATATCCGGATATCACACTATTAGAATCCATTGCCAATGCATTATCGGTGTCGGTGACAGAGCTTATTTCCGGTAATACAATAGTTAATTCCAATGTATCAGCCAATATGCTGCGTTCACATTTCTATGTGTGTCCGGTGTGTGGAAATATCGTTCACAGCATGGGAGAAACAGTAATTCAGTGTCATGGATTGCAGCTACAGCAGGAAGAAGCTGAGGAGACAGACGAACATCATAAAATCTTCGTAGAACAGGTGGAAGATGAATATTATGTGCAATAGTTTGGATGAAATCACGGAGATATTCTGTAAATTAGTACTTCGTATTTGTAACAGCTTTGCTGATTTCAGTGGAAAGCCGAGTTCTGATAATGATATTCAATTGATGGTTTATTCCATACGAGAATAAAAATAGAGTAGACGAATTATTTAGCAATCTTCATCAAATCTTTATTTTTTTCTGTTAGGTTATATTTCAGTAAGAAATGAAATATGGAAGGAAGGATAGTAAAGATGGAAATGATGTTGCAGACACAAAATCTATGTAAATATTTTAGAAAGCAGAAAGCGGTAAATAATGTTTCACTTAATATCGAAAAGGGACAGATTTATGGACTGCTTGGACCGAATGGTGCGGGAAAATCTACCACATTGAAAATGTTGACAGGTATGATGAAACCCACTGCAGGAAAGATTTACTTTGATGGAAAACTTTGGGATAGGAAAGATTTATCAAAAATAGGAGCGTTAATTGAAAATCCGCCTATTTATGAAAATCTTTCCGCCAGAGAGAATTTGAAGGTAAGACAATTATTGCTTGGTACAGATGAAAACAGAATTGATGAGGTCTTGCAGATTGTATCACTTACAAACACCGGAAAGAAGAAAGCAGGACAGTTTTCTTTGGGGATGAAGCAAAGACTAGGCATTGCAATGGCATTGCTTGGAGAACCGGAACTTTTGATATTGGATGAACCTACGAATGGATTAGATCCAATAGGCATCGAGGAATTACGAGAGCTGATCCGGTCTTTTCCGGAACAGGGAATCACTGTAATTCTCTCCAGTCATATTCTCTCGGAGGTACAGTTACTTGCAGATAAAGTCGGGATTATTTCAGGTGGAATCTTAGGATACGAAGGAGCATTAAAGCAGGGAGATAATCTTGAAGATTTGTTTATGAATGTGGTAAGAAAAAACCAGAAAGCAGGTGAAATCCATGGTTAATATTATAAAAGCAGAACATCAAAAAGCCAAAAGAACCATGCGAAAAAAGTTTATCTGGGGATTTCCTCTTCTTACATTTGTCATGGCATTTATATTTACTCTTGGGATGACAAATGCTTATGCAGAAAGTGTTTGGAACTGGTGGTATACACTTTTGCTGCCGGGGATGATTGCTCTATTTTGTTATCTTTCTGTGGCGCAGGAGAAAAAGATAAAATACTATCATTTAATGACTATTCCCACAGACAGAAGAAAATTGTTGCTGGGGAAAATTATTTATATTGGGTACATGATTTTGTTTTCTAATGTGATTGTGTTTGCAGGAGCAACGCTTGGAGGCTTTCTTCTAACGACACATGTTCCAGTTGGAGGAGCGTTGATTGCAGTATTGTTTCTGACGGTTTCTGAGTTATGGGAGATTCCAGTAGCTTTATTTTTAAGCGAACGATTTGGAATGATTGTAAACCTGTTCGTCTGCCTATTTATTACCGTCAGCGGTGTGCTAATATCACAAACCAGAATCTGGTATGTACTTGTTTCTGCAATCCCTATGCGAATGATGTGCCCGTTGCTTCATGTTTTACCAAATGGACTCGCCGCAGAAGCAGGGAATCCTCTTTTGGATACGGGAGTCATTGTTCCGGGAATGTGTCTCTCAATCATCTGGTTTGTTTTTGTAACGGTTCTGTTTTTGAAATGGTTTGAGAGAAGAGAGGTGAAATAAGATGATTGGAAGATCTCTTAATGCAGACTTGCGAAAGATGAAAGGAACATCTGTGATTCTGGCACACTTACTGATTCCGATTATAACCAGCGTTATATTTTTAATATATTACTTTTTTTCACCATGGAATGAAAATATGAAAGTGATTGCATTTTATCAGGCAATAGGAGCAGGACTTCCGGTACTTATTGGAATTTTTACAGCAAGTGTGATGGAACAAGAACAAAATGCAGGTAATTTTCAAAACCTGTTGTCTTTACCAGATAAACTTACAGCATTTTTATCGAAACTGTTGATGCTACTGGTTTTGTGTCTGTGCTCTATCCTATTGACAGCAATCATATTCGGAATTGGATTTGGAAGAATCGCATCAAGCGATATCGAAATCATGAAAGGATGTATATTTGCAGCATTGCTGCTGTGGGGAAGCAGTGTTCCACTTTATCTGTGGCAGCTGATTCTGGCTTTTCAGTTTGGAAAAGGGGTATCCATTGGAGCAGGGATTATATCAGGACTAATTAGTGCATTGATGCTTACCGGACTTGGAGATTATGTGTGGAAATATGTATTTGTCTGCTGGACGGGTAGAGTACCATATACTTATCTGCAATCTGTATTGGGAGAAACTAGTGTAGGTGAATGGTTGTCATTCATACCAGGTTGCTTAATATTTACAGGGATTAGTGTGGTATACTATTTTTGGTGGGTAAACCACTGGGAAGGAAACAGAATATCGGAATAGAATCGAGGGAAACTATGGCAAAAATACTGGCAGTTGATGATGAACCGGCAATTTTGGAAATGATAGAAAGCATTTTGAATAAGGATGGACATCTGGTTACCAAAGTAAGTAATCCACTAAAAATTAATATGGAAGAATTACATTGTTATGACCTGATTTTACTGGACATTATGATGCCTGGAATTGATGGCTTCGAATTATGCAAAAGAATCAGGGCACTTGTGGATTGTCCGATTTTGTTTCTTACGGCAAAAACGGAGGAAAACAGTCTGGTAAACGGACTTTCTTTAGGAGCAGATGATTATATTTCAAAGCCATTTGGAGTGATGGAACTTCGGGCAAGGATCAATGCACATCTTAGAAGAGAGCACAGGGAACATTCTGTCCGGATGGTTTTGGGGAGGGTCTGTATTCAGATGTCTCAAAAGAAACTATTGGTTGATGATAAGGAACTTCCTCTTACGAAAGCGGAGTACGAAATCTGTGAATTTCTGGCTAAAAACAGAGGACAGGTTTTCTCGAAGGAACAGATATTGGAAGCGGTCTTTGGCTTTGACAATGAGAGTAATGACAGTACTATAATCACGCATATCAAAAATATAAGAGCAAAATTTGCGGATTATGATTATACACCGATAAAAACAGTCTGGGGGATTGGATATAAATGGGAAGAGTAAAGAGAAGCAATGCACTCAGCAGGATTTTTATGAGATATGTACTGGTCATGCTTGGATCATTAGTTGGTTTGGTGATTGTTGCTTATCTGCTGCTGTACCTTTTGATTAGTGTGGGCTGTATTTATCCGGCAAATTATGCAGAGCAAAAGATTAATGAAGCATATGATACGATTCTACGTGCAGATAAAGTGACTGCTGAGATGATTCCCGCACTTTGTGATTATGTAATCTTTTCAGAGAATGGAGAGAAAATAGGTGGAGATCTGTCAGAACAATACGAACAGATAGCATGGAATGTTGCAAAGTACAGAAACGCATCCGGGAAATATTTTTATAAAGTAATTGTAAGGGAAAATGAATATGTTGTATTGCAATATCGTCTGACACCTCAATATCATTCAGCTTTTTTGAGGGAGCATTTTATAGGACCACAGAATGTGATGATTATTATGTCTGTGATTGGAGCGGTAGCGATTATCATCATTCCGTCCATACGTTTTGGAAAAAGAATCAAAAAGCAGATGCAGCCTGTATTAGACGCAATCGGACAAATAAAGGATCAAAATCTGGAATATGAGACATCCTGTTCCGGTATCAAAGAGTTTGATGACTGTTTATCGGCAATCGATGATATGCGAGATGCATTGCGAGAATCTTTAGAAAAGCAGTGGAAAACAGAGCAGGAAAAGAAACAACAGATGTCTGCTTTGGCGCATGATATTAAAACACCTCTTACGATTGTACGGGGAAATGCAGAACTACTTTCAGAGACTGAACTGACCACAGAACAGAAGAAAAATATCACTTATGTTTTGAACGGCACAACACAGATACAAAGTTATGTAAAACAGTTGATAGATGTCACAAAATCATGGAATTGCAGTGATGTTACCTATACAACGGTGAGGTTAGAAGATTTTTTCGCAGATATAAAGGAACAGGCACTCGGACTGGTAGAAATCTATCACCAGAAGATAGATTGGAAGGCGGAACAAAGTGATAAAAAGGTAACGATTGATTATGATCCAATGTTCCGAGCCGTAATGAATGTGATTCAGAATGCAGTGGAGCATACAAAAGAAAATGGAATCATTTATATTGACGCAAAGGAGCAGGATGACCGGCTGACATTCATTGTGGAGGATAGCGGATCAGGATTTACAAAAGAAGCATTATTGCATGGCACAGAGCAGTTTTTTATGGATGACACAAGTAGAAATGGCGAAGCCCATTATGGGATGGGACTATTTTTTGCAAAAACTGTGGCTGAAAAATATGGTGGAGGTATTAAACTTTCAAATTCTGAAAATACAGGTGGGGCGAGGGTAGAAATATTTTTCCTGAGTAGTCAAGAAACAAGCTAAATAGACCGCAATTAAGCTATGTAAAAGAAATTTTACATGCTTTTATCTAATATGTAAAAGCCTTTTGATAGACATTACTACTACGTTTGCTGTAATCTCATGGAAGAAGGAGGCATACAGAATTATGATAGCTGATAAAATTGTAGATGCAGATGCGGTAGATTATAAACTGATCAGCATTTGTCATAAAGGGGATGTAGTAGTATCGCAGGATTATGGTGTCGCTACTATGGCACTTGGAAAAGGGCTCACAAGGTCCGGTGGACCTTGGCCTTGAGCCGACCGAAGCGGAGCGTACGGAATGTTATAGAATCCGCACCAGCCTTCTTGATATGTCGGACACCAGTCTTTCCAAAATGGCATCCAATCCCATGCATTCGCCCATCCTACCAGATAAACACTGGTACGCTCTTTTCCTCCCATCGGAGAGAACATCAACACATTATTATAACAGAACATTTACACAAGCTCTAGTTTCATTTTTCGCTTTGTTATATCTTTATGTATCTTTAAACGCCCAAATTAGAAATATTACTCTTCTTTACTGTTCTTCAACTTCGAATAATAACTATCCGCAGTATAAAGCGCCGCCACCGGATTATGCCCCAATACACGGTCTTTCGTCACTGCTGTTGTAGTCAGTGCCTCGGAATATTTGTAAAACAGACTGTCATGCCCCACACAAAGTCCGACCACAACATTCAGATCCGTCTTCGCCTTGTTCAGAAGCTTTGCCTGCAGGATCGGATTACACATATTCACACCGACACCTTCGCAGCATTCCGGGATGCCGACCGATGTCTTCTTCTGTGTTCCGGCTTTACAGCTGACACCATACACCTCAAAGCCATGTCTGCGCAGGATATCTGCCAGGATACGGCTTTCTTTCAACAATCCGACACAGGTTGCGATCCCGATCTTTTTCGCATTAATCTTCTTTGCAAAATCCATGATTTCTTCGACACGGGTATGTTTGCAGTAATTCTCATACTCTACTTCAGCTGCAGCGATTGTTACTTTGCGGTTCTCGTCTTCATTGTAGCATTCCATAGTTTCATTTAGAACTTCTTCATCCATGTGTGTTGTCAGACAGAAATCCGGATAGGTTTTATCCATTTTGTTGCAGTTTTTTACTGCGCAGTCGATACAGGACATGTCTTCTTTTTTCATTTTTTTATTCTCCTTTTGTATACCTTGGTATCTACAGAGGCCTGCCACTGGCAGATTCTCTAGATTAAGCTTTACTTTGTAAAATATCCTCTATTTACTTCATAATAACAAATGCTTATACTACAGACAATGGTTTTCCGTTTTTATTTTCTTATTTTTGTAGTTCTTTTCTATGAGAAACGTTCCCCGATTCAGGGTTGATTTGTCATGAATTGTCGATTCTGATTTTTGAAAAATTATTGAAAATTATCTTTTTAAACTTGAAGATATATAACAGTCTCTCTGATAGACCATCATTTTTGGATTTATACTATCATGTATAGGTTATTTCGTTAATCAAAACATTTATCCACTTCCCTCATTTCAATCCCAGCTCTTTCAATACCTCAGCTGAATACCAGCTACATGGAAGCCAATAAACCATGCAACAGCGGTTCTTTTATTCGCCAGTATATGCAATTTCTATCTCATAGCTGCCGTTCTCATAGTCCAGGTAAGCATACTTCCCTATATATACAAAAAGCTGACGGAATCCAGTTTGAAAACAGTTCGATTATCTTTCCAATAGTCATGCAAATCTGTTACATATTGTTCTACCTGTAATTTTTCATAATTAATACTTTCTTCATCCAGCATTTTTTCGCACATGAGTTTCGCCTTATTCAAATCAGTAATCTGATTTTTTAATACTTCCTTTTGCTTCTCAAGCATTTCCTGCAATGTTACTTTTTCGGATATAATACTTCGTATATCTTCAATAGAAATTCCCAATGTACGTAGATATGCAATCTTCTTTATATTTTCCACATCATTTTCAGAATAATCTCTATAACCATTACTTTCATTTCTCGAAGGCTCAATGGCAGGTGGTTATCTTATATTAAATGTATTCTCAGTGACATTTGATGAGAATTTTACACGTTCATGGGCAAAAATACTAATGTATACAATCTTATGATAGCAGTTATAACAGCCCTCTTAGTATTCCCAGCCCTGTCAGCGATGAGAGTAATGACAAGCTTCAAATTTTGGCTGTGATAGATATGAAATTGCGATATCGTATTGTACATATGGCTCTGGATATTGAGCATCACACAAAGTTGCAGCTCCTGCGTATGATGGATAAGTTTAATGAGGATGGATATCAGATAGTTCAGGATTATCTGGATTCTTTGAGTGAAGTACAGAGAAAAATTTGCGATAGTGAGATTAACCGAAATAAAGGAAATATATATTGCGGTGACATTGTAGATAAATACGATGGTGCTTATCCAATATGGGCTTTTATTGAAATAATTCTTTTTGGAAGATTGGTTGCTTTTTATGGTTTTTGTGCGGATAGGTTTGCAGATAAGGAGATGAAGAATAATTTTTACAGGCTTTTGACTTGTAAGGAGATTAGAAATGCCTCTGCGCATAGCAACTGTATCCTAAATGACCTTAAAGCTAGGTCAGCTGCCCACAAAACGAATACCGCCGTCACAAATGAACTTATGATGATTCCTGATATGAATAGCAATTTTAGAAAAAATCGAATGAGCAATGCTAGAATTCAGCAATTAGTTACTTTGCTTTATATGCATAAGACAATGGTAGAAAGTGATGGTATTATACAATCTGAAAGTGAAGAACTTCAGAAGATAATAAAAAGAATTGGTAGAAATTATGGTTATTACAGTACAAACCCTATGATTAAAGGTACTTTTGATTTCCTAAAATTGGTTATTGACAATTGGTTTAAGACTGTGTAGAATATATAGCACATAGAAAAAGTTTGACTTTTGCAGAGCGGCATTGTGAAAACGATGTTAGCTCTGTTTTTCTTTTTTACGATAAATATAAGTGGATATTAAAAGATTAATCGGTTTAGAATTGGTTTAGTTTACTTTACTTAAACCGATTGAATTTGTAATATATACTTTTACTATGCATCATATTTGCTATGCATTGTAGTGTTTGACACGGCAGTATATGTCTTAAAATAAAAAGACGTATTTGAAGGCGAATGACATCTGAAATCGGTGCAAGCAAGAAAAAATCGCATAATTAGCAGAATGAATGGGCAGTCCTGAAATCGGGATTGCCCATTTTTAGAAGAAAGACGAAAAACTCTTGACCTGCACGCAGCGTATACGCTTATACTATCAACATAAATCATAAGGAGGTGCATCCGATGTTATTGAATGAAATTATAAATGAGGTTGGAATGACAAAGCGTGCAGTTAAGTATTATGAAGAAAAAGGATTGCTGTCAGTGGATAAAGATAACAATGGTTATCGTAACTATACTGCACAAGATGTTGAAACTTTAAAAAAGATTTCAGTATATAGAAAACTCGGTATTAGTATTAAAGACATACAGAGCCTTTTGGAAACTGGCGACAAAAGTATTCTTCTTCGTATTTATCAAGAAAAAGTGCAGGAAAAAGTTTTAAAAGACTCAGAACTTGAAGCTTTGAAGCAATTTATAGATGATGGTGACGCAGACAAAGCAAATGAGGCACTTGATTATCAAACCGTTGAAAATGCAATTGAGTCTTTGCTACCGGGAAAAGAATGGGGAGATTATTTTAAAAGTCATTTCAAACCATTTCTTAATGTAAGGTTGAAGACTCTGGAACAGAAGCAGGCACTACAGAATATATTAGAATATTGCGATGAAACGACATTGAAAGTTCCTTTTATTATGGGAATAGGTGCGAAGATGATAGGTGGGATTGCACAAGAAACCAGAACCGCAGATGAGATGATAGCCTATTATCGTGATATGAGTGAAAGCGAATATGAAAGACTAAAAGAAAAAGTATGGAAAGGTGCTAAAATGAAAAACGGTATAATGAAATACCATCCAGCATTTATTGCACAGAGAAAAATGCAGAAAGAGTTACAAAATAAAGGCTATAACGATATATTCATTCCTAATTTGATGGTTCTGTCTCCAACGTATGCAGAATATAAGAAAGCGTTAGATAATGTGAACGATAGAATGTGTAGAGAACTTGGACTGTATTATGATAGCAATTACAACTTAGTTATTAAAAAAGATAATTCTAAGTAAAAGTTAAACTACCCTTTGAGAGAGGAGAAATTGCTTCAATTTGTGAAGAGTGCAAAACAGTTATATTTAAGTATTAAGCAGTTACAATTCAATAAAGAAATTATGAGACAGTCTTACGAAATCAAACGTAAGGCTGTTATTTTTTTCGAGAAAGGGAGCGAACTGAATTGAACAAAGAGTTAAAAATTATAGATTTTTATTGTAAGAAGTGTAAGAAGAGCAGGCTCACTGATATCGGTCGTGATCTGCCTAATCGCCTTTGGAGTCATACGGCGCAAATCAACACTTGTTCTGGTGGAGGAGTAAGATATGGATCGGAAAAATCTCTTCCCAATAGATGAAGTGTCAAAATTGTTTCATATTAGTGTTAGTAGTTTGCGGCACTATGAAAAGCTCCTTGACTACATCACAAAAGAACAGATACAGATTGTTGGTTTTTCGCGAGAAATCACGCTCATAGACTATGACCACAATTCTGTGATGATTGATGCTTGACAGTCTCCTTCGGGTTCGCTATAATAATAAACGTAAAATTTTAGTGGACTTTTCCGGATTCGGTCATCTTTTTGCCACACAGCTATCTTGTGATAGTTGTGTGGCTTTTTTTGTTGCCTGTATCTCGGAAGTATTAGCAGAATGGAGAACTATATCTGTATGGAAAATAATTTTTTGTCTCTTATCAAGATGCGTCGTAGTGTACGGTCTTATAAATTGGAACCTGTCCCTTCCAAGGCTTTGGACGCTGTACTGGAAGCCGGTCAGCCTGCAGCACGCAAACAAAACTATATTGTTCGGACAATTTGTGGAGAAGAGGGAAAGTATGCAAACCAATAACAAAATGGCGGTTGCGCCCGTTGGAAAACTTATCTGGCAAATGTCGATACCGCCGCTGATTTCCATGTTTCTGCAATATTCCTATAATCTGATAGATAGCGCGTTTGTAGCGCGGCTGAGTGAAAATGCTTTGACGGCGGTTTCCCTGTCGTTTCCCATTACAACTTTGATGAATGCGGCATCTATCTGGATTGGCGTTGGCGTGAATGTACTGATTGCAGGGTATCTTGGACAGAGAAAGCAGAATGAGGCAAATACTACCGTCACACATGGATTGTTACTGGCCTTTGGAATTGGTGCTTTGCTCAATCTTCTGTCATTACTGATTATGAAACCCTACTTTGGGGCATTCACCAATAACGAAGAAATTTATCAGTTGAGTCTTGCTTATATGAGCGTATGTTCGTTCATGCAAATTCCCAACATGGTGCATATCGCAATCCAGAAGATGATACAGGCTACTGGGAACATGGTTGCTCCTATGTGGTTTCAGATTGCAGGAGTGGTCGTTAATTTTGTATTTGACCCACTCCTAATTTTTGGTATTGGTGTTTTTCCAGCTATGGGAATCCGTGGCGCTGCGGTGGCTACTGTTGCGGGCTATTTGTTATCCATGATTTTGGCATTTGCCTTGCTGCTGGGCAAAAAGCAAAAAGTGCGGATAAAGATCAAAGAATTTCATATACAAAAGTGGATGATTGCCCGTATATTCACCCTTGGTTTACCATCTTTCATTATGAATGCCCTCAGTTCGTTTATGGTGACATTCGTCAATCTGTTTCTGGTGGCGTATTCCGATACGGCGATTGCATTCTTTGGTGCGTATTTTAAGGTGCAGCAGCTGATCGTTATGACAGTAAACGGCTTGATTCAGGGCTGTTTGCCTATTATGCGGTTTAACTACAGTGCTGGAAACAGAGATAGGCTGCACTCCGCTTTCCGATACGGAACCGCTTTGGTCTCCGGTATGATGATACTGGGAACATTGACCGTCAACTTCTTTCCGGCACAGCTTTTGAAATTATTTACAGCGTCTCAAGCCATGCGCTCCTTTGGAATATCCGCTATGCGAATTATGGCGGCAAGCTATCTGTTTTGCGGTCTCTCTACCATGATTTCAACCTATTTTCAGGCGACAGAAAAAGTAGGTTCCAGCATAGCGATTCAATTATGCAGACAACTGCTTTTCCTTGTTCTTGCCTTATGGTGTCTGGACAAATTATTCCAGCTGAATGGAATCTGGCTTGCATTTCCTGTTGCGGAAACCGCCACTATGCTCATTGCGCTCGTAATAATGGCATGGCATCGCCACAAAAATATCTTATAACATGTTCCAAGGAGGAGAAATGATGAATGATACTTTTATGAAAGAAAAACCGGTATTGCCGTTGATTTTATCCATGAGCCTGCCTATGGTTTTATCCATGCTGTTGGAATTGGATTTGGCGTTGTTATGACAGTCTGCTGTATTACAATGATGCCGGCTTTTTTAGGAATGTTTACTTCATCCAAGACAGTGATTGAACTTGGCGTCCACTATTCTGTTATTGCGTTCGCTTTTACATTGGTTATCATTGTTGGTGTTACATTCGAGAAACTATTCCAAGCTGTAGGAAACATGAAAACAACCATGATCAGCTTGATGTGTGGGTGTATAACAAACATTGTCTTAGACCCCCGTTCTGATTTTTGGCTATGGTCCATTCCCTGAAATGGGAATCGAAGTCACTGTGCTGGCAACTGGCATCGGGCAGGCCTTGACGCTTGCGATTTATCTGGTCGTTTATTTTGTGCGGCCAATTCGCGTGCATATCCGCAGGCAGTACATTTTGCTCAGCAAAAAGATGGTAATAAACCTGTACTCCATCGGCATTCCTGCAACCTTGAATCTTGTGCTTGTTTTGAAGCAGATACATCATGAACCTTGTGATTATTATCAGTTCGGAAACAAGCTTGAGGCAGAAATCAGGGATTACAAGAAACTGAAAGAAATCGGAATAAAGATGCCTGCCATGCTTGAAACAGATGTGAAAAATGAACGTATTTTGAAGGAGTTTATTGATGGTGACACTATTTATCAGTTGGTTTTAGAAGACAAGATGAAAACTGACTATATCGAGCAATTGCATAAAATGTGTGTGCTGTTATATGCTGCCAATACAAATATTGATTATTTTCCAACGAATTTTGTTGTACATAATGAAGAAATATATTATGTGGATTTCGAGTGCAACGATTACATGAAAGAATGGAATTTTGAAAAATAGTTTTATGCTTTTTGATAATGAAAGTGAAACAAAGCAGAGTGCAATAATTTGATAATATTGTGGGTATACATATGAAATTATTTATGAATAAGAATGAGAAATATGAAGAGCCTGAGGTTCACATGTTTTTTCATAAACAAACTAAAGAAGTAGAGCAGGTTGAGAAGTTTGTAAGCACTCTTTCTATTACCATTCCGGCTAAATATGAGGATGAGTTCTACAAGCAGTGTTGGACAAAAAGCTCTTGATATAACAAGAAAATTTAAATTTGTAGAACTGACAAAGTCAAAGAAGGTATTGATAGAGATGTATATGATAACATTTTACAATAATTTTAGTTGACAGTCAGAAAATGAGATTATACAATTAATTCGACAAATGTTAAGAGTGTGTATTGAGCACACTAGAGTGGTGTGTTCAATATATTTTCTTAATATACAATATATTAAAAGTGAGGTGACGATAATGGACGGGCATGATAGTCCTCGAATAGGGAACAATGACATAGATTATAAGCCGACAAAGCTATTGTCTGCGTTTCTTAAGAGACGTGTGCAATAGTCTGTTAAAGTCGCGTATTTTCTAATCTTAGTCATTGTTCTTCCCATAATGAAAGGAGAATAATGATGAATAAGATTCTATCAAATGTAGTTATGCATAAGGATTATAGCAAGGATATTGTTAGAGTCCTTAGAAGTAGTAAATCTGATGAATTAATCCGCAGGAAGTTATCTAAATATCACGAGAATGATATAGCAGATGCAATTAAGCTTTTGGACAAAGATACAAGAATAAGGCTTTACAAGATTCTTGGTGTAGACTGGACGGCAGAGATTTTCTCATATCTGGAAGATACACCTGAATACATTGAAGAATTTATGACAGAATTATCTGTAGATGAGGCGGCAGATGTCCTTGAAAAAATGGATGCTGATGATGCTGTAGATATTCTTGATAATGTATCAGAAGAAGAAAGACAGGCACTTATATCACATATGGAAAAGGATGCCAAAGATGATGTGTGTCTGATTTATTCATATGACGATGATGAGATTGGCAGTAAGATGACTACTAATTTCATATGCATAAACAATAAGCTTACAATAAAGGAAGCTATGAAAGAGCTTGTTGCACAGGCAGAAGAAAATGATAACGTCAATACAATATATGTGGTTGATGATAATAACATATATTATGGTGCAATAGATTTAAAAGATCTTATTGTAGCAAGAGATTACCAGAAGCTTGAGGATATAATAAGTACATCATATCCATATGTATATGCTCACGAAAAGATGAGCGAATGTATCGAAGATTTAAAGGATTACAGCGAAGATTCAATTCCAGTATTAAATAAAGACAAAGAAATAATAGGTGCTATCACATCTTCTGATATCATAGAAGCGGTAGATGAAGAGATGAGCGATGATTATGCAAAGCTTGCCGGTTTGACAGAGGAGAATGACCTTACAGAGGGACTTTTTGCAAGTATGAAAAAAAGGCTTCCATGGCTTATTCTATTACTGTTCCTTGGTATGGGAGTATCATCTGTAGTTGGCATATTTGAAAATGTAGTGTCACAGCTTGCGATTATTGTATGCTTCCAGTCACTCATACTTGATATGGCGGGAAATGTTGGAACGCAGTCACTTGCCGTTACAATCAGAGTTCTTATGGACGAAGATATATCAGCTAAGCAGAAGCTTGAATTCGTGTTAAAAGAGATGAGAATTGGTTTTGCTAATGGCTTACTGCTTGGTTCTATGGCATTTATATTACTAGGAATATATATTACCCTTGTTAAGGGCAAGCCAGTACATTATGCATTTGCAATATCGGGTTGTGTAGGTGTATCATTACTGCTGGCAATGCTTATATCAAGCCTTATTGGCGTGCTTACACCAATGTTCTTCCATAAGATAAAGATAGACCCTGCTGTAGCTTCTGGTCCACTTATAACAACAATTAATGACCTAGTTGCGGTTGTTACATATTATGGACTGGCTGCGGTTGTGCTTATCGGTATGCTTCATATAACAGGATAAATATAAATTAAGAATATATATTAGAAATATAATTATAAAAATATAATATAGAAAGGAAGCACACTATGAGTGATATATTAGATGTTATTAAGACAAGAAGAAGCGTAAGAAAGTATAAAAATGATATGGTTCCTGCGGAGATTATAGATAAAATTATTGAAGCGGGAACATATGCGGCTACAGGAATGGACAGACAGTCGCCAATTATACTTGCAGTTACTGACAAGGAATTAAGAGATAAGCTTTCTAAGATGAATTCTAGAATAATGGGAAAGTCAGAAGATTTTGATCCATTTTATGGTGCACCAGTTGTGCTTGTTGTTCTTGCTGATAAGAGTATGCCTACATATATATATGATGGTACTCTGGTTATGGGGAATCTTATGCTTGAGGCACACGCACTTGGTGTGGATAGCTGCTGGATACATAGAGCTAAGGAAGAATTTGAGAGCGAAGAAGGCAGAGAGATACTTAAATCACTCGGCATAGAAGGTGATTATGAAGGAATCGGACATTGTATACTTGGTTATGTAGATGGAGAAGAACCTCAGTGTCACCCAAGAAAAGATAACTGGGTATACAGAGCATAGTTTTTAATATTTTGATGAAATTATACATTTAATAGTTTTGCAAATTGATATTTAACAGATAAAAATGCAGGAAAAAGAAATGGAAGAATAAAGAAACTGATAGAAAAGGAGATTAAGATATATGGTTAAACACGTTATATTGTGGAAGTTAAAGGAAGAACTTACAGCAGAAGAGAAGGAAAATGTAAAGGTAGGTATTAAGGAAGGTCTTGAAGGACTTGCAGGAAATATACCGGGTCTTGTAGATATAAAGGTTAATATCAATGGTTTAGCAACATCAACAGTAGATGTTATGCTTGATACAACATTTACAGATGCAGATGCTCTTAAGGCATACAGCACTAATCCGCTTCACGTTGCCATAGCAGATGGAAAGGTACGTCCATATACGGCAGTAAGATCCTGCCTTGATTATGAAGTGTAGAATTAATTATTGAATAGACTTCAGAAATTGAATCATAATAATTTTTAAAAATGGAAAAATAAAGTTATAGATTGACATGATTCATAAGGATATGCTATTATTTATCTATATGAATATATTAAAGACTGGGAAAGAGACTTCTTTTCATGGAACCTGACAGGAAAGTGATGCCACCGACTGAAAGCATACACAGGGAATTGTCAAGAGGAACACTCTGGAGTTGAATATCTGAATTATATCAATGCCCTTGGAATATGTTATGAAATGCGTATGCATGCAGCTGTTATAGACAGGCAGGTGATATATGTAGGTTATTACGTTGTACGCGTTAAGTACTTAAAGAGGAATGATAAGAAGCCTGAGTGGTTAAGTTATTGATGACAAGTTTCTAGATGACAGCTATTCAGAAGCGGATTTCGTTCAATGCGGGTGGTACCGCGGATAATTATGTATTATTCGTCCCGGAATGCTGGTAAGGCATTCCGGGATTTTTTGCGTGCAGATAACGATTGCCACTAAGTTATATCGTTACAGCCTTTGCAGAAAGCAGGAACAATATATTTATCAGCTGCAACAAGACACACATTAACAATATAAAGCAATCAGAAAGGAGCTATTATCAAGATGGCAAACATTTACAGAGATGTCACATTACAGAATGTAAGTGAGAACGACATTGGAAAGCAGATGAAGGTATCAGGATGGGTTGAGAACATTCGTGATCACGGTGGAGTTTCATTCATCGATTTAAGAGATATGTACGGAGTATTACAGGTAGTTATCCGTGAACCAGAACTCTTAAAGGGTATTAAGAAGGAAGAATGTATCAGTATCGATGGTATTATGGAGCAGAGAGATGAGGAAACTTACAATCCTAAAATTCCATCAGGAACTATTGAACTTGAAGCTAAGAAGATTACAGTATTAGGACAGGTTTACCAGCAGGTTCCATTTGAAATCCAGACATCTAAGGAAGTAAGAGAAGATGTAAGACTTAAGTACAGATACTTAGACTTAAGAAACCCTAAGGTTAAGGATAATATGGTATTCCGTTCAAAGGTTATCTCATTCCTTCGTCAGAAGATGACAGATATGGGCTTCCTTGAAATCCAGACCCCTATTCTTTGTGCTTCATCACCAGAAGGCGCAAGAGATTATATCGTTCCATCAAGAAAATATAAGGGCAAGTTCTATGCACTTCCACAGGCACCACAGCAGTACAAGCAGCTTCTTATGGTATCTGGTTTTGATAAGTATTTCCAGATAGCTCCTTGCTTCAGAGATGAAGATGCAAGAGCTGACCGTTCACCAGGAGAATTCTATCAGCTTGACTTCGAGATGAGCTTTGCTACTCAGGAAGAAGTATTTGCAGTTGGTGAAGAAGTGCTTACAGAGACATTTGCAAAGTTTGCACCAGAGGGTTCAGTTGTAACACAGGCTCCTTATCCAATTATAAGCTACAAGCAGGCTATGCTTGAATTCGGTTCAGATAAGCCAGACCTTAGAAACCCACTTAGAATTATAGATTTGTCCGATTTCTTCAATAAATGTACATTCAAGCCATTCCAGAATAAGACTGTAAGAGCTATCAATGTTCACGCTAAGCTTTCAAAGGGCCAGCACGAGAAGCTTCTTAAGTTCGCTACAGGAATTGGTATGGGTGGACTTGGTTACCTTGAGGTTCTTGAAGACCTTTCATATAAGGGACCAATTGATAAGTTCATTCCAGAAGAACTTAAAGGCGAAATCAGGGAACTTGCAGGACTTCAGGCAGGAGATACTATTTTCTTTATCGCTGATAAGGAAGATAAGGCTGCATTCTTTGCAGGACAGATTCGTAACGAACTTGGCACACGTC
>ENA-OPRK01000502-OPRK01000502.1-human-gut-metagenome-genome-assembly--contig:-NODE-502-length-24008-cov-9.682253_pt1 | contig 24008 bp, 19 predicted proteins | sample MGYA00241793_ERZ501877 | MGnify/ENA primary metagenome ERZ501877 (study PRJEB25962, sample SAMEA1966253) | human gut metagenome | biome: human gut; feature: human-associated habitat; material: faeces... | reverse complement strand
GTGTGCTCATCCTCGCGCCGGAAAGCCTATACGGACTGAGCACGTTGAGCAAATCGTTCGAAGGACTGGAACGCATGTACCGCGCCGGCTACGCCGCAGCCGAAGCCATTCCCGATTTTCTCAACAGCTGACGGGCGGACGCCGCACTCCCCTGCCACCCTTCGGGCAAGCGACGCTGACTCTCCTTCAGTTTGCAAGTATGTTCCTTCAGCCTGCAAGTAATGTGTTGCGTCTGTTCAACGGACTTTTCGTAACGTAAGGATTGTCCACGATGAAGAATCGGCGCAGCCGCTCTGCCGCCTTGCTGATGCCGATTCTCGGGGACGCTGCGATACGCTCGCCTTCCAGCAGGGCATTGCGTTCCAAATACAATGGAGCCGTGCTCAGGTCATGCCCGTACAGTTTCAGATCGATGCCCATGGCTTGACACAGTTTTGCCGGACCGTTCGTCAAATCGACGTCCTTGCGACTGCCGACGGCTGTGCGGCTGCCACTTCGATTCGAAAACCGCCGTTCCCGCATGATTTCGACGCCCTGCACCGGTTCAACGGCACGAATCAACGCTCCCGCGCCGAAGCCGTCATCCCCCGCACTGACATTGAAACAGCGATGCATGCCATAGGAGATATAGACGTATGCGCGTCCGGAAGGGCCGAACAGCGCCGCATTGCGTTCGCTTCTGCCGTGAAAGGCGTGACTTGCCGGATCGTTCTGATCGTAGGCCTCCGTCTCCACGATGCGGGCGGCCGCGATACCGCCATCATCGAATTCACGGATCAACAGACAGCCAAGCAATCCAATGGCCGCCTCATCGGCTGAACCGGACAATATGTCATTCGGGAAATCCTGTGACGCCATACACTTCCTCATGCAGCACCGCCTTTCCGCATGTTTTTTCGTACGCTTGTTCATACGTTTTGCATTGCCGTAGAACGGCCTCGCGTGGTGAAACAGCTTTCATGATAGGTCGGGCGCTACGATTACGCCGACCGCATGCGTAACGGTTGGACTGCCATTCGTTGGAACGCCATCCATTGGCCTGCATATAAGCTGATGGTATCAGGAATCTTCAGAATCAAGGGAGACGCATATGCACATAAGAACGGTGACGAACATCGATTTCGGCAGTGACGACAACCTGCTGTTCCTAGGATTCCACGGTTTCGGCAACGACGAAACCGAAATGATCCGCATCATCGAAGCACTCTACGACGGCTCCGACCATGAACCGAACTACATGTCATTCCGCGGCACATACAGCAGACCGTTCATCGGCAACAATCATTGGTACCCCGACGGCTGCTCCACGGAAGAACGCCGCCGCGAATGCCATGATGTTGGCGACGTCGTCATCGAACTGCTGCGCTCGCCCGCGTACGTACGGTTCCGTAAAGTGTTGATCGGGTTTTCGCAAGGCGGCTATCTGTCGTACCGCATGGTGTTGGAACACCCCGATTTGTTTGACGCCGCGATACTGATGAGCCCGTCGTTCAAAGGTGAAGAAGGCTCTGCACCCGTTACCGGCCGCACACGGTTCGCATTGTGTTATGGACGTGAGGATCGCACGATTCCCGCCACGGACCAGCACACCGCACGGGCCAAACTCGAGCAGACCGGCAATCTCACGTATTTCGAGTATCCCGGCATGGGCCATGGCATCTGCGATGCCGAAATCGCTGACTTGCGTAAGTGGCTGGGGTTGTAAGGGGGTAAATGCCGCAAGCCGTGTACTTGTTTACAATCACGGTACATGTTTGGGATTGCCATAACTGGTGACGCCGGAATTAAGTGCAGAAAGAGCGCTTTGGGGAATGGACAGAAAAGGAAGTGGTAGATAAGAATATTTAAAATTATACTTACGCCTTATGTGCTTTATGTCGAAGCCCCATTACTTATCGTCATCGTCAAGCAGTTTGCGGGGATTAGCCACATGCAAGGCATCACACAGCTTCACCGCCATAGTGAGCGTAAGATTGCCCTCCTTACGGGCGCCGATCTCAATGGCAGAGATATTGCCGCGCGTGGTGCCGACCTTTTCGGCCAGCTGCTGCTGCGTCATGCCGCGCTTCAACCGTAACTCCCTCAAACCCATGACGAAATTCCTTTCAAGATCAGTCGTCGTCCCCGATAGTGCATTCCGGGTCAAGATATTCAACACCATCCACGCCATAGTGGACATTCAGAATCGTAGCCGGGTCATGCAACGCCACGAACCAGTCCACCAGCCGTTCCAACGTCATCGACGCCGCAAACCTGTGGACACGATCATAGAACGAATCCCACACTTGCTGCGAATCCTCGTCGGCATCCACCAATCGGTCGAACTCGCCGCGCAAACCCTCATCAGGCAGTACGGCCGACGCGAAACGCACGTCATCCAAACCAACCCAATCGGACGCGCACCGGCCGGCCAACTCACGGACGGGAACCAGAATCGTCCCGCCATGACGCTCCAACCTCGTAAAAATAACAACCTCAGCCTTCATCACAAGATCCTTTCAATCAATTAGAAAATCAACAGGGTCACATTGCAACGCCTCCGACAGGCGCCGCGCAGTGTCCAAATACATTTGAGACACAGGACGATACCCGGTCTCGAACCAAGAAATATTAGGCTGGGAACCCCCGTCAAGGCTGACAGCATCCGCTGCGTCAAATGCCGTTCCCGACGAATCCTCCTCAACCCGGTCACGCCGGCGGACACGCCGCCACGCCACGCATCCTCATCCGGATACAAGTCCAACACGTTGCAATGCAACGCGTCGGCAATCCGCCGAGCCGTACCCAAATACATGTTGCGAGCCTCAGCCGGATTGCACTCCAACGTGCTCAACCGCGTGAAGGCGATACCGGTCAACGCGTCCAACTGGAGCAACGTCAACCCGCAACGCTCACGCCGTTCACGCAACCCCATAGCCGCCCCCATCATGTTTTAATCTCACTCCCCGTGAGGAGAGCGACGTTCAGGAACATGCCGGCGATCCCCTGTTTGGCGGTATTTCAATCCACACTCTCCGTGAGGAGAGCGACCGTTACGTGGCGTGATACGCGGTTCGTCGTTGTGATTTCAATCCACGCTCTCCGTGAGGAGAGCGACGTGGCTGGTAGGTGCCGGCTCGCAGGTATTCGGCATTTCAATCCACGCTCTCCGTGAGGAGAGCGTGGATTGTGCCCTGCGGATGTCGGTATGCGCGTGCATATTTCAATCCACGCTCTCCGTGAGGAGAGCGACCCTTCAGGCGTCGTCTCAACATGCTGTATGGCCAATTTCAATCCACGCTCTCCGTGAGGAGAGCGACGGATATCGCTCATGCGCGTCGGCGACGATTACGATTTCAATCCACGCTCTCCGTGAGGAGAGCGACATGCATGCTGTAAAAGCCTTTCGGTATGAAAAATTTCAATCCACGCTCTCCGTGAGGAGAGCGACGAACGCGAAAACAGGGTTTTCGGCCTTGTCCTTATTTCAATCCACGCTCTCCGTGAGGAGAGCGACCCAGACAATGGTCAATAAAAACAATTTGCTGACCATTTCAATCCACGCTCTCCGTGAGGAGAGCGACATACAGACTACCATCAATGACACAAACAGCAGTACATTTCAATCCACGCTCTCCGTGAGGAGAGCGACCCTTCATCTTGTTCAGCACCTGCAATCGGCGTCCATTTCAATCCACGCTCTCCGTGAGGAGAGCGACCAAGGTGAAGAGCGCTTCCATCCAGAATCCGAAATTTCAATCCACGCTCTCCGTGAGGAGAGCGACCGCACGCATCCGCCGAACTTTCCTCGACCAAACCATTTCAATCCACGCTCTCCGTGAGGAGAGCGACCCGCAGGTACATTTCATGCACCTTCCAATAGGTATTTCAATCCACGCTCTCCGTGAGGAGAGCGACAGGATGCCAGACCAAACGGCAACAGCATGGCGCAATTTCAATCCACGCTCTCCGTGAGGAGAGCGACCTGTGTCCGGTGGATGCGGATGGTTTCGTTGGCATTTCAATCCACGCTCTCCGTGAGGAGAGCGACAGGTGCTGTCCACACGATGGGTTGATCTGAGCATATTTCAATCCACGCTCTCCGTGAGGAGAGCGACCGGCGCCCCACGCGTCGGCATCCATCTTGCGTTTATTTCAATCCACGCTCTCCGTGAGGAGAGCGACTCGAATTCTTCACTCATGGTCGATTTCCTTCATATTTCAATCCACGCTCTCCGTGAGGAGAGCGACTCCTCTCTTTCCCGGCCTCTCACCATGAGGGCGGATTTCAATCCACGCTCTCCGTGAGGAGAGCGACTCACGTCTGATGGCGGCCTGCGCCGCCTTCAATCGATTTCAATCCACGCTCTCCGTGAGGAGAGCGACGCCGGAATTCGTCAGACTGGTGATCAGCAGGTTATTTCAATCCACGCTCTCCGTGAGGAGAGCGACCCGTACGAAGCAGTCCGAACGGTTCCTGACATTGATTTCAATCCACGCTCTCCGTGAGGAGAGCGACATCACGCACCCGCTTCCAAGGTCGGCTGGCGGAGATTTCAATCCACGCTCTCCGTGAGGAGAGCGACCAACAACCGATTCTAAGGAGGATCGATCATGGCAATTTCAATCCACGCTCTCCGTGAGGAGAGCGACCGACTTGCCAGACGCTGGTGGACCGGATAAGGTATTTCAATCCACGCTCTCCGTGAGGAGAGCGACTCGGCCCCGATGCGTTCCCGCTTGTTCCGCTCGGTATTTCAATCCACGCTCTCCGTGAGGAGAGCGACCTCGCGGTCCTGGCACGGCATACGTACGCTTGTCATATTTCAATCCACGCTCTCCGTGAGGAGAGCGACGATTCGTACAATATAAAAGGCGGTTTCGCATGAATTTCAATCCACGCTCTCCGTGAGGAGAGCGACCCGCAGTATGGAACAGGTCATGCACGTCCGTAAATTTCAATCCACGCTCTCCGTGAGGAGAGCGACCGGATCAATCCTATGTCTACACGGTCACGGTCAAATTTCAATCCACGCTCTCCGTGAGGAGAGCGACACGATCTGATCGTCGTGCAGATCGGCGACAACGTATTTCAATCCACGCTCTCCGTGAGGAGAGCGACGGCCTGTTCGGGCTCGTTCGACGAGACGAGCCTATTTCAATCCACGCTCTCCGTGAGGAGAGCGACGAGCCATGGTGTAGATGTCGAGGCTTTCGAGATGATTTCAATCCACGCTCTCCGTGAGGAGAGCGACGTCCATGGTGCGTAATGGTCGCCTATCCGATTTGATATTTCAATCCACGCTCTCCGTGAGGAGAGCGACCGGGCGTATTTGGGCGTTGGGTAATCCGAATGCATTTCAATCCACGCTCTCCGTGAGGAGAGCGACGAGATCGTGCAGGGCTTGGGTTCGTACATGCCTATTTCAATCCACGCTCTCCGTGAGGAGAGCGACCAGGCCCGCCGTAACGTAACCGTCTACCAGCAGATTTCAATCCACGCTCTCCGTGAGGAGAGCGACCCGCTGTTCGAGGATGCGAACCATTTGCCGCAGTGATTTCAATCCACGCTCTCCGTGAGGAGAGCGACAGGCGCTTGGAATCCGACCACATTAAACATTATATTTCAATCCACGCTCTCCGTGAGGAGAGCGACGTTCGTGGAATCTCTGGAAAGATTAGTCTTCGGTATTTCAATCCACGCTCTCCGTGAGGAGAGCGACATGAGCAAACCGCACTACGGCTCAAAATGCTGGCTATTTCAATCCACGCTCTCCGTGAGGAGAGCGACGACGAGGTCTACAGGTACTTCTGCACGCTCGAAATTTCAATCCACGCTCTCCGTGAGGAGAGCGACCAAGCGATTCTGGATCACAGAATGCGTGGATTCGTATTTCAATCCACGCTCTCCGTGAGGAGAGCGACCCGGAACGGCAACGGATTCCACTGACACCAAGGTATTTCAATCCACGCTCTCCGTGAGGAGAGCGACCCACAACGACAGAGGATACCAGCGGTAACTATCAATTTCAATCCACGCTCTCCGTGAGGAGAGCGACGTACCGGAGTGCGGTCGGGTGTGGTAGCGCTCTTATTTCAATCCACGCTCTCCGTGAGGAGAGCGACTCACCGTTGATTTCCTGCATGTACCCGTGCGCTTATTTCAATCCACGCTCTCCGTGAGGAGAGCGACCAAGGGCAAGGTGACCATGCTTGACGATTTTATATTTCAATCCACGCTCTCCGTGAGGAGAGCGACCAAGGCAAGGGCACTGCCGTTGTTGACGGCCATATTTCAATCCACGCTCTCCGTGAGGAGAGCGACGGACTGCAAACGCATGGTCAAGGAGTATGCCGGAATTTCAATCCACGCTCTCCGTGAGGAGAGCGACAACTGTATTCGGCAGACCATGTGGAACTGCATCTATTTCAATCCACGCTCTCCGTGAGGAGAGCGACTCTGCTGGTCGTCGTGTCCGCGACTACTATGTCACCATTTCAATCCACGCTCTCCGTGAGGAGAGCGACTATCAACCACAAACCAAACGAAAGGAACCGAGATATTTCAATCCACGCTCTCCGTGAGGAGAGCGACCCGCTTCCGCTGATGCGATTCGTTCGCGTGAGGCATTTCAATCCACGCTCTCCGTGAGGAGAGCGACCACGCCCTGCCATGCAGCTGACCAGTTGCCGGTATTTCAATCCACGCTCTCCGTGAGGAGAGCGACCCATCAGTCCAGGTGTTTCTTAGATCATGATTGAATTTCAATCCACGCTCTCCGTGAGGAGAGCGACGACAATCCCGACGAAATCGAGGTGATCGGCAACATTTCAATCCACGCTCTCCGTGAGGAGAGCGACCCGCGATGACCGCGGCGAGCACGAGGCAGACGATATTTCAATCCACGCTCTCCGTGAGGAGAGCGACATCCATGAGGCGGTCGGGGAGGATGCCGAGATGATTTCAATCCACGCTCTCCGTGAGGAGAGCGACGTGGGTGCAGATTGTCGAAGGACCGCTCAGTACCATTTCAATCCACGCTCTCCGTGAGGAGAGCGACTGTCGTCGTCGCTACGTGTATGGCGATCAGATGGAATTTCAATCCACGCTCTCCGTGAGGAGAGCGACGTGTGGATGGCGATCTTGTACGTGGCCTGAGTCCATTTCAATCCACGCTCTCCGTGAGGAGAGCGACTCGTGTTCTGCTTCCGTGTGGCAAGCGCATAGCATTTCAATCCACGCTCTCCGTGAGGAGAGCGACTGGACGTCAGAATAGCCACCTTGGGATTGCAGTATTTCAATCCACGCTCTCCGTGAGGAGAGCGACCTGCCGCGCAATGCGCTCTCGATGTTGAATTCGATATTTCAATCCACGCTCTCCGTGAGGAGAGCGACCCGGCGGCAATGCAGCCGAGCGGAGTCCAGATCAATTTCAATCCACGCTCTCCGTGAGGAGAGCGACGCCGACACCGTAATGCGAGGCGGCGCCAAAGCTGATTTCAATCCACGCTCTCCGTGAGGAGAGCGACGCACCTTGCCGATCCATCCGGTGCAGTTGTTGGTATTTCAATCCACGCTCTCCGTGAGGAGAGCGACGCAAGTCCGGCGCGAACACGAACGTGCCCACGCAATTTCAATCCACGCTCTCCGTGAGGAGAGCGACCAGGCGTCTTATGCACGTGCAATTCGTCAACGATATTTCAATCCACGCTCTCCGTGAGGAGAGCGACGAGGCAAAGCGAGATCGTCGCATGGATTTTCATATTTCAATCCACGCTCTCCGTGAGGAGAGCGACAATCATCGATACGCGTCTGAGGAAACTCCGAGTTATTTCAATCCACGCTCTCCGTGAGGAGAGCGACTCAATAATCAGACTGCATTTACAACAGCGGAAATATTTCAATCCACGCTCTCCGTGAGGAGAGCGACCGCCATACACGTCATCGCCCAGATATTCCTTATTATTTCAATCCACGCTCTCCGTGAGGAGAGCGACGTTGACCGTCAAAAACCTCGCCAACGGCATCGTGATTTCAATCCACGCTCTCCGTGAGGAGAGCGACGCAGGCGGCGCGAACGACAAAACGCATATCGACGATTTCAATCCACGCTCTCCGTGAGGAGAGCGACGCAAACCGCTGATAAAGTAGATGAACACCTCAATATTTCAATCCACGCTCTCCGTGAGGAGAGCGACGCGCAAACTCTCCTGTTATCCATTCTGCGTTATTATTTCAATCCACGCTCTCCGTGAGGAGAGCGACGTGATACAATGGCGATATGAGTAGGTCTAAAAGATTTCAATCCACGCTCTCCGTGAGGAGAGCGACCCTTTCCTGGCCGCTCACAATTCCCCTACGGCAGATTTCAATCCACGCTCTCCGTGAGGAGAGCGACTTGCCCGGCATTGCCTATTAAGGGAGGTAGGATAGATTTCAATCCACGCTCTCCGTGAGGAGAGCGACGCACCAGCACACCCATGATGCCGTTGGCCAAATTATTTCAATCCACGCTCTCCGTGAGGAGAGCGACTAAGCTGGCCACGCGAATCACCCAACGCCTTCCTATTTCAATCCACGCTCTCCGTGAGGAGAGCGACTAATGTTCAACGCTCCGAATCACGCCACTCAGCATTTCAATCCACGCTCTCCGTGAGGAGAGCGACGTATCGCCGATGGCGTAGCTTACCGCGTCCGAACGATTTCAATCCACGCTCTCCGTGAGGAGAGCGACTCACCGCCGACCCCCGTACCAAGCTCACCGTGCAATTTCAATCCACGCTCTCCGTGAGGAGAGCGACGCGACTTCCCCGGTCGCTCACAATTCCCCTACGATTTCAATCCACGCTCTCCGTGAGGAGAGCGACATCCGATTTACCGCGAAGACCATCGCGCCGAGTTATTTCAATCCACGCTCTCCGTGAGGAGAGCGACCGTGGGGCAATCTTTTCAAGGATTATATCGGCGCATTTCAATCCACGCTCTCCGTGAGGAGAGCGACGATATATCGTGCATCGGCTTCTGATTGCGTGATATTTCAATCCACGCTCTCCGTGAGGAGAGCGACCTGGAGTCTTCCGGTTCCGGCTTACTATTATCGATTTCAATCCACGCTCTCCGTGAGGAGAGCGACATGAAAACGCCAGCCCGTTGGAGGTGGAGTGATATTTCAATCCACGCTCTCCGTGAGGAGAGCGACCGCCTGGTTGGCCAGGGCCAGCAGCAGCACGAGGATATTTCAATCCACGCTCTCCGTGAGGAGAGCGACTTTTCAAATATAATTCGTGGACTTTCCAATAGGTATTTCAATCCACGCTCTCCGTGAGGAGAGCGACTTACCATAGGTTCGGCGTCGTCGTGAATCAGCAATTTCAATCCACGCTCTCCGTGAGGAGAGCGACTGGGACAAGGCATTGGCATACGCGATCCGAGTCATTTCAATCCACGCTCTCCGTGAGGAGAGCGACCCTTCTTTTCGACGATCGTGTCGGCCTTGTCGATATTTCAATCCACGCTCTCCGTGAGGAGAGCGACACCTTGGAGCCGTATCGAGTCACGTAATCCCGTGATTTCAATCCACGCTCTCCGTGAGGAGAGCGACTGTCGCCAATGCGATACTCGACCGCGTTGGAGCGATTTCAATCCACGCTCTCCGTGAGGAGAGCGACGTCATCATGATGATACTCACCTTCATACCATACCGATTTCAATCCACGCTCTCCGTGAGGAGAGCGACCGGTTCAGGCCGTAGATACTGCGGTTGTCTAACAATTTCAATCCACGCTCTCCGTGAGGAGAGCGACATCGCATCATCAAAACAACGCATACGATAAATCGATTTCAATCCACGCTCTCCGTGAGGAGAGCGACTGCACAGATGGACAGCATGTTTCACATTGTGGAACATCTATCCTTCGTACAAGTTCAAGAGTAGCAGGGTTTGAAGTCAAAACCCGTTATTCTAATCACTCTACCAAAAAATAATAACGATTCTTCTCTCTGAAATTATCAAACAGCCAAGGAAAATCGACTTACTTTTCGATTCCAAGTTCCATCCAGGTGCGAAACTTGCCTTATTCGATGAGAGCTTCCACTTCGCACAACGACAGGCCTCGGCGTCTAAATCATCATCACATCATCTACAGGAAGATGCCGCTGTACACCATAATGTTCAATCTTCTCAGAATATTTTGTCCCTAATTTATATAAGCGCAGGCTATCCTTTTCTTGATCCATGATTTTCATCACTTCATTTATTAAAGTTAGATAATCCGATGAAGTGACCGAGCACTCGAATACGCTATTCTGCACCCGTTGCCCATATTTCATACATGTCTTCGCAACGTTACGCAACCGTCTCTTCCCCGCAGTTGTCTCAGTATTGACATCATATGCCACGACCACCATCATGTCTTATCACTTCCACATAAATGGTGGATAAGCATCTATGTCCCCGCGTAAGAAGCGCGCTAATAAAAGCGCCTGTACATAGGGAACCAGACCCCAAGAAATTTTTTCCTGCAGATACGGATGAACAATTTGTTCGGCTTTCTTTCTTTGCCAAGCCCCAAGCACTGCCTTTCTTCCTGTTTCTGAGAGGAACACGCTTCCATTTTCGCGTTCTTCAAAGTCTTTCATCTGTATTGCACCAGTATTGACCAGAGTCAAAGCGAATCTATCAGCTATCACCGGACGGAACTCCTCCACTAAATCTAGGGCAAGTGATGCACGTCCGGGCCGATCGACATGCATAAAACCCACGTAAGGATCCAGTCCCACTCCCTGTAGTGCAGCACAGCAATCATTGGTAAGTACGGAATAAATGAATGACAACAATGCATTCATTCGATCAAGTGGCGGTCTTCTTGTTCTCCCCTCAAAGAAAAAGTTATCTTTATTTCTCAAAATTAAATCATCAAAAGCATAAAAATACTCTTTCGCCGCCATCCCCTCTAGGCCACGCAGTGCATCCATGGAATCGCATTGACGGATTTCTGGTAGCCGTTGTGTCAGTCGATTACTTTGCTGAGAAATCCGTTCCACATTCACTCGCAAAGCATGATCCCGTTTCGTTCGTTCTAGCACCCACTTTGCATTAAAAATCTTGCCAATGATAAATGATTTAGCAACAGGGAGAGCATCCATCTCATTATCTGCTCGACGGAATTGCTCTCTCCTCAACAGAACATTACGATTCTTCTCCCCCATGATTGAACAATAATAATGCCCCCTTGGTGAATAGAAGGACATGCTAACGCCCATCTCTCCACAACGTCCCATAAGTGATGGAGATGCTCCCTTATATGAAAAGCACAGTATTGATTCAATGGAACGAAGCGGTATTTTCGCCAGAATCACATCTTCTTGATGCACAGCCACATTGTCATTTTCCAGTGCTAAGTATGCATCTTCGGTCATTACGAACAATGTGTTGAGAAGCTGTTTCATCGCAATGCCTCGATTCAGGAATTCATACCGTTAATTTGGAGATCAATATATTTCTGCGCAGACCTAGTTTTTGTTAACTCGGGTAAACACCAATTTCGCAAGGAGCATGCTGAGCATGCCTTTGTAGGTCTCACTTGTGGCGTATGAGCACGAGCAAACAAGTCATGCATCTGTAAAAAATCTTTCTTTACCGTATTCCGCAATTCGTCATTAAGAGGAATCCTCTCCCGCCGTTTTATCCGTTGATAAAACAAAGCACCTTCTTGAATCGTGCACGCAAGCATTTCCTCCAAGCACATCGCCTCGGCACACAGCTGTAACCGATCAGCATCATTTGTCTTAGGTTTTCCATGCTTATATTCAACGGGATACGGGTCCCATAAACCATCCCTTCCGTGCAATTTAATTCCATTTGCAGCCCTATGGAACTCCACAACATCGCAAGCACCAGTGATTCCGAGAGATCTCGAGAATACTCGCAAATCTCGCATAATTAACAAGTCTCCACGACTCTCAGAAGACTCATAATCGTGCACACGAGAATGCTCAAGCTGCCCAGCTGTGGTCAGATAATTTTCCGACCATAGCTGCTCGATATGAATCAGAGCCCACTGCCGCTTGCAAAAAGCAAAATGCTGTAGGCCAGACAAGGCCAGCCAATCTTCTTCCGGATATTCAGCTGGTCTTGTCATGGCAATCTCTCATCCTCTCTAAGCAGTCTTTAGGGTTAACGACCTTCGATGATTTCAAAGTGAAGCCCAGGAATAGCACTCTCGTCAACACTGATTTCGCCGGCAGAATCCACAGAAATAGCACGATGAACTTTAGCAGAGGAATATTGTCCACCCTTGCAGTTGTGTTCGAACCAGACGACGTTAGTTACTTCCATCGAACCTGAAGGCCGCGCTGAACTTTCATCATTCTCAAATAAGGAAACCAATGCTTCCTTAATCTTTCGTGCATCTTCCTCAGAGAAGCCAGTTCTTTCCGCCAGCTGAGGACTGATGCTCCCAAATGTTGTATATACGGCACGCCCAGAAACACGATACTTCATGCCCATAGTATCTGATGATTTCTTACCCGTATCCGTCGTCTCGCTGTTCACAGACTTCGTAATCTGCACATCATCGATGGCTATAGGCAGAGTAGAGAAAGCCGGTTGGATCGACACCGGACCTCGTACACCAAGAGAAACCTCGTCGACATCTTTAGCTTTCTTGAACGCAAAGACCTGTCCGAAAGCCCGAACATCCAACCAGTGTTCACAGACTTTGTGAAAAACAATATCCTTTGTTTTTTGCTCATCTTTCGATAGGGTCTTCAGGTAGGTATTAAAGCGTTCAGACAGAGACTTGGCCCCATCATCAGAACGCTCATCCATCTGTACAAAAATAGATTCTCCAGCATCCTGCAAGCGATTACGAATCTTACGCTTCAAGGCCACATCAGAAACCTCACCAAAGCCATCCGACGTAGTACGGGGGCGATTCCCATTCAACGGATCACCATTAGGATTCGCGTTCTCTGCAGAGAAAACCACTGCGAAATCAATCTTGTTTTTCAAGTTAGTCATGTTTTTCTTCCTTAATCTGTATAGTTTTAATTCTTAGTTCTGCTTATCTGATTCGTCTTTGTGCAGTCGTGTTGGGTTTCTCAAAGAGCGGCGCTGAGAAGAATATCCCAAGAGGAATAGAGGAGACAGTGTCTTATTATCCTCAAAATCACCCTCCTCAAAAAGAGCCATAACATCATCGATTCCGGACTGGAACCATTCAGCTCCATTCATGGTCTTCAAATACGGGATCAATTGTTTCCATAAGGCCCCCCATGTTGAATATGGTTTTGCGATAAAGTTGCTCATCAACTTCACCGCATTTGTAGGACGATCTACTTGCTGTTTCAGTAGCACACCCCGCTCAAAATAATCAGCCAGAGCTAAAAGTCGACCATATAAATAGTCACGATCCTTTCGCTCCAAATTCAATTCCATGGATACCTCCTTACTATCATGATGCCTCTTTGCTTCATCATTGAAATGCTTCTTCCACAGACTGCATGCAATTTCAAAATCACGCTCCCAGACTAAATCGCCTTCGTTATAGCTTATCGGTCTAGTTACTTTATGGAATGCAGCGTCTAAAATCGAAATAGGTAGAGCTCGATCACCGAACATACATTCGACAAGCCTCTTCTTCATGTATTTAGCATATCTTTTGTAGCTCTTGCTACTACGATCTGAAGCATCGTATGTGCAATTGATGATATCGACGAAAGACGGTGCCCCTATATAAGGGGTTCGTTTGAAGGATGTTTTGTCTCCATTTTGATTTCGTTCAAAATAAGTCAAAGGCCACGCTGTATCCGTATGCCATTTTAAAATGTTTTCAAGATACTCGTTTTCTCGTAATTCACGATAGAACGTAACACTTAGTCGTCCGGATGTCGCAGCATCAAGAATGACTATCGCCATCTTGTTTGCATGCTTCTGCAAAAAATCCGGACTGCCATACCCCCGCAGTAACGCACGAAATCTCTTTGCGTAGTTCATATCTGTTGCTATAAGCGCATCTTGCACCACATCATGTTGTTCTGATTCGCTATTCAACAGCATATGACTAAGAGTCTCAGCGAAATTTAGCTCAGGATTCACTACGTTCTCTTCAGGTTTCTTTACCGCCCAGATGATGATGGCTTGCGTATCCGTAATCGTTGCATGGTTGTTTACAAGCCAACGCAGTGTGGAATGAATCTTTTGAGAAGTCTCCGAGTCAATTCTCAATGCCTCATCCCTATTCCCAAAACGCCCTCTATAAGTGAAATTCGTATTGTCATTTGCAGAGATGAGTTTCGCGTTTCCCGCAGTGCTGACGATGTTCTTAGGATAGTTTAAAGCCTGTGAGTAAAAATCTCTCCCAAAGATATCGGTACCAGCCCAAGCATGCTCTCTCTGCTGGAATTCGATCCATCGATTCCTAATTTTTGGATCATCGGCAACCGGGCGACACGCTTTCCCAGGTATCTCGACCTCGAAACATACACCAATTTTCTCGTCTTTATCGGTCAACTGTATACCGTATTGTATCGCATCTTTGCTAATACTATGCTCAGATACATACCGGTAAATCGCATTTAATTTCTCGTCATCGCCTTTCCATTTTGCAAGTTGGTCCAGATACATACAAGTTCTCTTAGCATCGCAGACTTTATCCACATATTGCAGCTGATCACATAATGGGTGAGGAACAGGTTTGCTGGTTCTTCCCATCGATTCCTCGGTACAAGGAATAATCATTGTCCATGCAACTGCTTCCTTTTTTATACTCTCAAGACAGCCATCGGATTTTAGAATCACACGCAACTGGCCAGGCATAGACATATGATTAAGCGGTAATAGGATTTTTTTCGCCTCATCGCCATTGCCGTAGCCTTGATGCCCACGCCCCGAAGCGTTCTGTACTTCATCATACGTCTCAAGTAAGCTGGACCACAGACTCATCATTCATCTCCTTCCAGTATTCTGAAGTTTTCGCCACTCTTAAACGATTTAACCGTTTGATTCTCGCGGATAATCCGGCAATCAAGATTTGCCGAATCGGGACGATCGAATTCAATGACTCCGTTCCTCATTGTCGGAGCCCAGAACCTCGCCACCAAATCATGTTTTGGATTCTCATCCGGATAAGTGAACCCATGGAACATATAACCAAGATTCCATTGTCCGTAATCATCATAAAATCCGATATTTTCGCCGAACGCACAAGGTTCCACGTATCCTTGGCATTCTCTGGTTCCAAGAAATACATCCCTGCGTCCACCTTGATTTACTGAACGTTGCGCAATTTGATAATGTTTGTTCTCATCTCGATCATCGGTAAGATCCGGTCTCTGTTCGTTCCACTCAAAATGAGCTAAAACTTGATATCTCACATCTTTGAGATATGTGTAATATGATAGGTCGTTTCCTCCACTCATCTTGATTGGACGGATTCCTTTTCCTTCAGTCTGTATTTTATTCATCACGCGAACTGCATCAATGACCCATGTAATTGTAGGCTTCCAGTAGATGCTTTCCGTCATGCCCTTTAATGCCTGATAGGTAGGTACTTGGTAGGAGTATTTTTCACCACCAATCCTAGTCACTGCCTCCGAGAATAGGGCATACGACCCTGAAACCTCATATTCAATGGAATTTTTATATTTCTTCATAAGAAATGCTCACTTTCAGATGTAGAGTAAAGACATCTCTGTCTCCGTCACAACACCATATTCTTCCTTGTAATAATCTTTGTTCAACATGTAGATACCAAAATCCTCATTTTCCAGAGTAATTGCTCCTCGCTCATCCAGACTGCGGTACTCATTGTCAAATAATGACACCGAGTAATCTTGCAACTGTCGAAGCGCCGCAAATTGCTCTCTTAAATTCCCCCTTGAAAGTCGCTCCATGTGCTTCTCTACACGTCCATAATGTACCACGACATTATGATTCTGATTGGGAATGACACGGAATCGATTCCCAACAGTTTTAAATGCTTGAGCATATACCTTCAAGTATTGCGTCCCTGAGCTATTGACATACTGACCTCTTGCTGCACGATTGCAGGAAAGTAAATCGTACGCATATAGGTTCTGCTTTCCTGGAATTGGATAATCCATAATTCCAAATCCATTATCGTTACCGGATTGTATGCCTTCGAAGAACAGCTGGTAATATTCCAACAGCATTTCATTGGAAAGAAGATCTTCGTCAGGATGCTCCCGAACCATTCGTTCGGTAATCTCCTTTCCCATTTTGATATCAGGTAAATAACTCAGCCCTTTCTCATCCTTGATTCCAAATACATAAACCTTTTTCGGCAATTTCGACTCGCCATTTCGATTGCAACGACCAGCAGCTTGTAGAATGCTATCGAGGCCTGCCATGGCACGAATAACGCAAGAAAACGAAACATCTACTCCCGCCTCAATAAGCTGTGTGCTTATGCAAATTACTGGCTTTCCTTTATCGATACTAGTCAATTGCCGGACGAGTTCAAGCTTATCTGTCCTATGCTGACCACACATTGAAGTACTCAAATGAATAATTTTAAAGTGGTTGTCTCCATTCAATGTTTTAAGACACTGATATATTATTCTCGCCTCAGATTTAAGATTAACAATGGCTAAGCAATTACCGTTTTCCTTTGCCTTCTCATAAATTATTTCAGCTAACTCGTCACAGTTTTTCATTTCTGTTGCAGCAACTACGCATGTACGTCTCAGCTTTTCGAAATATTCTTGAGAATCATCAATAAGATTCGGACAATCCGCCAACAATAGGTTTTTTCTACTGGTCCGTTCAAGAAGCGGTTGCGTAGCCGAACAAAGCACTATAGTCGAGCCCAGAATTTTAGAAAGAAAACTTACCACTTCATTGAAAAGATTGATAGCGTTCGTAGGTAGCGATTGAATTTCATCGAATATGATAATGCTATCCGCCATGTTGTGGAATCTCCGGAGATCGCCACTCTTAGAGGACATTACTGTTTCTAAGAATCTGACCATGGTAGTCACAATGATTTGACTGTCCCAACGTTCGGTAGCAAGTTTTCTTTTTGCATTCTGTTCGTCATCCTCTTCTTGGTCAAATTCGGATTGTGTATTGGTAAATGTATTATCATCCTTTCTTCCACCTGCGGATGAATAGTGTTCGAGTAGTGTTTCAGTATCATCCTCATCCAGCTCGAGAATCTCACGAAAAACCTTCACGGTCTGCGAAGTAATCGACAGGTATGGAATTACATATATGATTCGTCTTTTATTGGTCTCTATTGCATGATGTAAAGCAAAATTAAGTGAGGCCAGTGTCTTACCTCCACCTGTTGGAACAGCTAATCTATAAATTCCAGTACTTCGTTTCCCCTCCAAGCGACATTGCTCGGAAATTTGATTACGAATCTTATTGATTTCAGAGGTATGATCAAACTTTCTTATATTCTTTTCGAAACGATCAATCAAAGATGACCAATCAATCGATTTGAACCTGTATGTTCTCTGTTCTTCAAAACAAGCAGCATCTAATCTATCTGCATCAATTAATCGAGAGTAAACATATTTGGCAAATAGCCCAAGATAGAAATAAAAACTATCTGAATTTGCTATGCCTTCCATATTAAATTTCTGCATGAAATGCTCGACATCCCTGATACTTTTGTCATAATTACCAGCAATATCAAGGTCAAGATACGAGATCCTGTCCTTAACTTCTTGATACGAGAATCTGATTTCATTCTTCCGATCCGTAGCAAGACCGTCAAAAAAAGTCGAGAGTCCATCCACATCCAAACAGTCCGGCAACTCACCATGATGTTTAGCAATGGCAAGTTCAAGTATCTCCCTAGTGATCTCTTGTACCGCCTGCTCAGCAGCCGATTTTTCAGAAGATAAGGCACATGCGTCATCAACTAAAAAAGCTCCCTGCCATGCATGAATTACAGAACCGCGATGTCCCTTTGCGGATAACAGATATTCCTGAAAATCTTCTGAAGCTTTTCCGAGGTCATGCAACAAAGCAGCAGTGTACGATATCGCAGAGAATTCTTCTTCGAAGTCTCTCGCCAGTTTTCCCGCGCCATGCAAATGATCATGGAGAGTTTGTACAGCTCCAGTCGCGTCTTTGCGTGCAAGCAATTGTTTCGAGTTCATGCGATGCTCCTTTGATCGGCAATGTACTGAATTGCTATCCTCAGTGTAGCACAGCTTTTGAAGTATCCGCTCATCATACACCGAATTTTTTCTTTGATTCTTGGAATCAGGTATGCTGAATAACGGGTCTTACACCCATAGTCGTTCGCAATGAACGTGGATTGAAATGGTGTCTGATGTGCGGGACCATTAAAGGAGCTTGTTCCACGACCATATCTAACGATCGTGGAACAAGCTTCTAGCCGTCTAGTCGCAGAAGCTAGACATCCATCAATTCAGATAAATCGCATAGTCGCAGAACACGCCCATGCCGTGTCTCGAACCGTTCCTCGCCTCCATATACCAAAATTCTGTGATTCGTATCGACCTCCATGGCGTCAGCCAGCTTATCGATGTTGGCCCATGCGTGCACGTCGTAGGTACTGGAGGCCTTCACCTCGATTACGTATTGAGGCTTACCACCTTTTTCGACAATAAAATCAATCTCCAAACCCTTATTATCTCGCCAGTAGTAGAGTTTAGGCTCACTGCCTCGCATGTAATACTGCTTCATAATCTCCACCGCAACGGCGTTCTCGAACATATTTCCCCACATCTCACCATTGCGCAAATCGTCCGCAGCATCTAAGCCAATCAGATTCGCAGCAAGTCCCGTATCGTAGAAATACATCTTCGGCGCTTTTACCAACTGCTTGCCGTAATTCTTGTAATACGGCAACATACGGAACGCAATGAAACTCGACTCCAGTACCGACATCCAATCATTGGCGGTCAGTCTGCTGATGCCACATGCTTCAGCAAAACTCGTCGCATTAAATGACTTTCCGCATTGGTGCGCGGCATAATGCACGAAACGGTTGAAACCCGCAATCTTGCGCACACCTAATTCGTTACGCACATCCCGTTCCACATATGTCGAAAGGTAGTCGCCATAGAAATTGGCGATTCGGATGTCTCCGTCATATAAACGCGGATATCCGCCTTTGAAAATCCAATTCGCGGCATCGCAAGTCTCGTTGGATTCCGATAGTTCCGAATACGCAAGAGGCAACAGGTACCGTACCGCCACCCGTCCGGCAAGAGTCTGCGAAATAGTATTCATTAACAGGAAGTTTTGCGAACCCGTCAACACAAACTGCCCGGGTTCGTTCGTTCGGTCAACGACCTCCTGCAGATAGGAGAACAGTTCCGGCGTTCGCTGCGCTTCGTCGAAGATGATGTGATTCGAATATCTTTTCAGGAAATATCGTGGATCGTCCATGAATTCCCTACGTACATCCGGATTCTCCAACGTCACATACTCATAATCAGGGAAACAAGCCCGCACCAACGTGGTCTTGCCACTCTGCCTCGGCCCTGTAAGAGTAAGTACTGGCATTTCTCCGGCAGATTGTAACAGCTCCTGTTCCAGACCTCTTGAAATCATGGACATTCCAACCCCTCCAACACACTAGCCTACTATTCTTCGTTTTGCTACTTTACAAATTCTACCATTTCTACTTTACGATTTTTCCTTTTCCTATTTTACAATCTATACCATTCCTATTATGCAATTCCTACTGAGCCGCAACGCATGCCAGACCTCGCCGAACGTTCCCACAACAAAAAACAGAATCTACAAAAGAAAACCGGAAGGGCGGATATTACGGAAATTAATCCGCAATAGTCCACGTCTTCCGGCAGTGCGACTGCTTCTCATATGTGTGCTTGACTCACATGGATGGTACTGAGAACCATTCGCTCAACGATCTGCTCCCGCATGCATGACCGAACATGCGCACGAAACACAAATCAAGTCGTAGGGCTTAAAGCCAATGCATAACTGTAGCCGCACGTTTGAATAATCACAAATCCAGCCAACAGGCATACAGATAGATGGCAAATACATATATGGGAAGCCCCTATGCGAAAGGCGGCAAGTCACGCCCACACGGAACACGGCTCACCGCCTAGATTATGAGGCTATCAACCTCACAGCCCGGCTCAGGCCTTGGCAACCTCAACTGCCAACTCGGAGCCCTCGGCGCCGGCCACAACCTCGAAGGAGGTGGCAAGCGTTTCGGAAGCCACAAGGTCCTTGAACTGCTCGACCTTCGCCACGTCACCCGCCGGAACGGTCAACTTCAACGCAATACGGTCGGAGATCTCCAGATCGGCAGCCTTGCGGGCATCCTGCACGGCACGGATCACGTCGCGAGCATAGCCTTCGGCAATCAGGTCGTCGTTCAGCTCGGTGTCGAGAATCACGAAACCACCGGTCGGCAGCGCAGCGAACACGGAGCTGGCGGCCTCTTCGGCGTTCTTCTCCTCCACGCTGTTGATCAGCTCATATTCACCCTCTTCCAGTGCAATCTCGCCGTTCGGAGTCTCGCACACCGGTACGCCGGAGGCATCGACATGCCAGGCACCGGATTTGGAAGCCTTGATGGCGAACTGCACGTCCTTGCGCAGGCGCTTACCTGCGACTCGGGCGTTCACGCGCAGCTCGTTGACGATCTTCAGACCGCGGGATTCGGCATCCTCAAGCGTGCACAGCTCGACATCCTTGACGTTAAGCTCGGACTTCAGGATTTCGGCGTAGGCAGCAACGGCATCCGGATCGGAGACGATCACAGTCAGCTTGGAAAGCGGCTGGCGCACGCGAATCTGCTTCGCCTTACGCATGGACAGCGTGCTGGAAACGACCTCGCGTACCTTCTCCATAGCATCGACCAAGGCCGGATCATCCACCAGCACGCGACCAAGTTCGGTCGCCTCGCCAGAAGTCGGATCGGCCAGGAACGGCCAATCGGCCAGATGCACGGACTCGCCGCCGGTCAGGCCACGCCACACGGCTTCGGCCTCCATCGGAGCAAGCGGGGCGATTACGCGCATGAATGCCTCAAGCACGGTGTACAGCGTATTGAACGCGTTCTCGTCCTCGTTCCAGAAGCGGTCGCGATTGTTGCGAATGTACCAGTTGGTGAGCATGTCGATGAAATCGGACACGGCTTCGCAGGCGTCGGAAATCAGGAAGTCATCCAGCGCAGCCTGGGTCTTCTCGATCAGACGGCGGGTGCGGGCCAGCAGGTAACGATCCATTTCCGGCAAGGCGGCAACCTCGTCGGCACGCAGCGAACGAGCGTCGAAACCGGCACCGCCATTGGCCGCGTTGGCATACAGGGTGAAGAAATAGTAGGAGCTCCACACCGGCAGCATCACCTGACGTACGGTATCGCGGATGCCGTCGGCGGTCACGATGAGGTTGCCGCCACGCAGGATCGGCGAACTCATGAGGAACCAACGCATGGCGTCGGAACCGAAGTCGTTGAACACGCCGTTCACATCCGGATAGTTGCGCAGATGCTTCGACATCTTCTGACCGTCGGAACCGAGCACGATGCCGTGGCAGATCACGTTCTTGTATGCCGGCTTGTCGAACAGGGCGGTGGCCATGATGTGCAGCACATAGAACCAGCCACGGGTCTGGCCGATGTATTCCACGATGTAGTCACACGGGAAGTGCTGTTCGAAGGTTTCCTTGTTCTCGAACGGATAGTGGTACTGGGCGAAGCTCATGGAACCGGATTCGAACCAGCAGTCCATTACGTCGGTGATGCGGCGCATGTGGCTCTTGCCGGTCGGATCGTCCGGGTTGACGCGGGTCAGTTCGTCGATATACGGGCGATGCATGTTGACATTGCCTTCATGATCGCGCGGATAATCACCGAAGTCGGCCTTCAGCTCCTCAAGCGAGCCATATACGTCGACGCGCGGATACTTCGGATCGTCGGATACCCACACCGGAATCGGCGAACCCCAGAAACGGTTACGAGAGATGGACCAGTCGCGGGCATTGGCAAGCCACTTGCCGAACTGCCCATCCTTCACGTTGTCCGGAATCCAGTTGATCTGCTGGTTGAGCTCGAGCAGACGGTTCTTGATCTTGGTCACGGACACGAACCAAGAGCTCACCGGCTTGTAGATCAGCGGGGTGGCGCAACGCCAGCAGTGCGGATAGGAGTGCACGTAGCTCTTCTCCTGGAAGAGAATCGCGCGCTGATCCTCCGGCACACGGGCCAGCGGACCATCGCCTGCACGCAGGTTACGCAGAATCGGCAGATTCGCATCGAACACATACTGCCCCTCGTAGTCCGGGCACAGCGACGTGAACTTACAGCCCGCGTCAAGCACGTCCACGCTCTTGATGCCCTTGGCATTGAGCGTGTTCATATCGTCCTCGCCGTACGGAGCCTGATGCACGAGGCCCGTACCTTCGACGGTATCGACGTAATCGGCGGTGAAAATCTGATAGCCTTCCGGCCCCGGAACCTGACCCTCGGCGGCATGCTCGTCGCCAGCGAAATACGGGAAGACCGGATAGTAGCGCCAACCCTCCATCTCGGCACCCTTGAGCTCGCGCACGATCTCATAGTTCTCGCCAAGCTCCTTGGCATAGGAGCCGAGCAGCGGCTTGCCCAGATAGAATTTCTTGCCGGCGAACCTGCCTTCGGTCGGACGTACTTCGACATAGTCGATGTCGGCGCCGACCACGATGGCGAAGTTGGTCGGAACGGTCCACGGGGTGGTGGTCCAGAATACGGCGTAGGCGTCTTCCTCGTCGCGCAACTTCACGGCCACGGACACGGTGGTGTCCTGACGGTCCTGGTACACGTCGGCATCCATACGCAGCTCGTGTGCGGAAAGCGGCGTCTGATCCTTCGGGCAATATGGCAGCACACGGTAGCCCTGATAGGCCAAGCCCTTGTCATACAGCTGCTTGAAGGCCCACATCACGGATTCCATGTACGGAATATTCAGGGTCTTGTAGCCATGCTCGAAATCGACCCAGCGCGCCTGACGGTGCACGTAGTCCTTCCACTCATTGGTGTACTTGAGCACGGAGGCACGGCAGGCGTCGTTAAACTTGTCGATGCCGATTTCCTTGATCTGGTCGACGGAGTCGATGCCCAGTTCCTTCTGCGCCTCGAGCTCGGCCGGCAGACCGTGCGTATCCCAGCCGAACACGCGGTTGACCTTGCGGCCCTTCATGGTCTGGTAGCGCGGAACCACATCCTTGGCATAGCCGGTCAGCAGATGGCCATAATGCGGCAGACCATTGGCGAACGGCGGACCGTCGAAGAAAACGAATTCATTCTGGCTGTGATCTCCGGATGGACGACGCTCGACGGACTTGGCGAAGGTATCGTCCTTCTCCCAATAGTCAAGCACGGACTCCTCCAGCTTCGGGAAGCTGGGGTTCGGCGCGACGTTGGCGCTCTGCTCACCGGCAGCAGCCTTCGGATACACATGATTGGTGGTTTCGCTCACCGTATGCTCCTCGTTTGGCAGGTTTCCTGTTCTTCTTAACTACCTACGAGGACGACGACTTACGCACGATTGCCGCACGTCCGCCACCGCGGTACCACCTCGCTTGCCGCCATCCCCTGCATACTGCACAGTGCGATTGCGACCGCTTGCGTTCGGCTGTTCGGGCCGATCCCGCCGGTTCTACTAAGCCTGCGATTGCAACTGTACGGACTTACGCCCCCTGCAATCGCCGCCGTTCTTCCGGAAGCTCCCCGCTGATAACGGATCACTGCTATACGTTTCAGCAGTTCAGCCTAGCACGCCGTATGAACGTTGCATACGGAAAGAGCCGCACGGCGTCCACCATGCGGCTCCCTCAACCCACGAATCGCATACCGGTTGCGATCAGGACTCAGACGACTCCCCCTGCGCGAGCTGCGATTCGAGCTGCCTGACGATGTCATCGTGCATCTTTTCGCTGATCTTCACCTTGAAAAGAAAGACGAGCAGGCTCAGCACAATCACGGCCAGCGGCACATAGAAGGCGCAAATCTGGAAGGTATGGATGTTGGAGGCGGTCATATCGGCGGCAGTGGCGTTGCCGATC
>ENA-OPRK01000501-OPRK01000501.1-human-gut-metagenome-genome-assembly--contig:-NODE-501-length-24021-cov-4.306977_pt1 | contig 24021 bp, 25 predicted proteins | sample MGYA00241793_ERZ501877 | MGnify/ENA primary metagenome ERZ501877 (study PRJEB25962, sample SAMEA1966253) | human gut metagenome | biome: human gut; feature: human-associated habitat; material: faeces... | reverse complement strand
AAGTAATTGACGAAAGCAGCTTTTCATAATTCTGTAAGTTTACAAGTTTATCCTGACAATGAGGGTCTCCGGCTTGACTTTACAGGAGGTTTGTGACAAAATAGGTAGTTGTAATGAATGAAAAACCTGGAAAGAAAAGAGGTCCTTAAACGATATGACAAAGATTGATATTATTTCCGGCTTCCTTGGAGCGGGTAAGACGACTTTTATTAAAAAACTGCTGGAGGAGGCTATCTCCGGAGAGCAGGTGGTTTTAATTGAAAACGAATTCGGTGAGATCGGCATCGACGGCGGATTCCTGAAGAATTCAGGAATCGAGATCCGGGAGATGAACAGCGGCTGTATCTGTTGTTCTCTGGTCGGAGATTTTGGGAAATCCCTGGCGGAAGTGCTGACAAAGTACAAACCGGATCGTGTAATTATCGAGCCGTCAGGCGTCGGCAAGCTTTCTGACGTCATGAAGGCGGTCAGAGATGTGGCTGCGGAAATCGAGGTTACATTGAACAGCGCAGTCACCATCGTGGATGTGGCGAAATGCCGGATGTATATGAAGAATTTCGGAGAATTCTTTAATAATCAGATTGAGAACGCGGGAACGGTTGTCTTAAGCCGTACCGACATTGCTGCTGTGGACAAGGTAAACCAGGCGGTAGAACTGATCCGTGAGAAGAATCCGGCTGCAGTGATTGTCACGACACCGTGCAGCCAGCTGAGCGGCGCACAGCTTCTGGAGATTATTGAGAAACCGGATACGATGGCGGAAGATTTAATGAAGGAAGTTGAGGAGCACCGCCGTCATCATCATGACCATGAGCATGGAGAAGAGTGTGGCTGCGGCCATGATCACGATCATCACCACGACCATGAGCATGGAGAAGAGTGCGGCTGCGGTCATGATCACGATCATCATCACGACCACGACCATGAGCATGGAGAAGAGTGCGGCTGCGGTCATGACCATGATCATCACCATGATCATGAGCATGGAGAAGCGTGCAGCTGTGGTCATGATCACGGCCATCACCATGCGGACGAGGTATTCACCAGTTGGGGCCTTGAGAACGTTGGGGTGATGAAGAGAGAGGAGTTAGACCGGATTCTGGACGAACTGGCATACGGTGACCAGTACGGGGAGGTGCTTCGGGCCAAAGGTATGGTTCCCGGAGAAAAAGAGGGAAGCTGGCTCTACTTCGACCTTGTGCCGGAGCAGTATGAGATCCGTGACGGAGCTCCGGAATATACGGGCAAGGTATGCGTAATCGGTGCAAAACTGAAAGAAAATGAATTAAAGAAAGCGTTTGGCAGGTGAGAAGATGGAATACACGGATACGTTAGATGACGATTTTATGCCGGTCTTTTTGATCAATGGATTTTTGGAGGCCGGTAAGACCCAGTTTCTCCAGTTTACCATGCAGCAGGATTATTTTCAGACCGATGGAAAGACTCTTTTGATCGTCTGTGAGGACGGGGATACGGAGTATGACACAGAGCTGCTGAAACGCACCAAAACGGCAGGAATTTTCATCGAAAGTATGGCTGAGCTTACCCCGGAACGCCTTCTGGAGCTGGAGCTCCTTTATAATCCGGAACGGGTTTTAATCGAGTGGAACGGCATGTGGAATCAGGATGAACTGCAGCTGCCGGATGACTGGCGTGTTTATCAGCAGATTACCATCATCGATATGTCCACCTTTGACTTATATGTGGCAAATATGAAGCCTCTTCTGTATGCCATGATTAAGAATTCTGAACTGGTTATCTGCAACCGCTGTGATGGAATTGAGGATTTATCAGGCTACCGAAGAACGTTAAAATCCATGTGCCAGAGAGGCGAGATCGTCTTTGAGGACTCCGAGGGAGAGATCAATGAGATTGCAGATGAGGATCTCCCTTACGATCTGGGGGCAGATGTCATTGAAATTTCGCCGGAAGCCTATGGTATCTGGTATATCGACTGTATGGACCGGCGTGACCGCTACGAAGGAAAGATTGTGGAATTTACGGCCATGGTATTGAAAAGCCCGGAATTCCCGAAAAATTACTTTGTTCCGGGACGTATGGCCATGACCTGCTGTGAAGCCGACATGACCTTCCTGGGATTTGTCACAAAGGCCAGAGAGGCTAAGGACTTACAGACGAAACAGTGGGTGAAGGTCCGGGCAAAGATCACCTATGAATTCTGGAAAGACTATGAGGGGGAAGGCCCTGTGCTCTATGCGGAAACCGTCCAGCCGGCGGAACCCATCAGAGAAGTGGTTCAGTTTTAATTAAAAACTGAAAGTGAGGATTTCAGTTTAGAATGAAAAATAGCTGTGAAGCGGATCGTTTGCGATTCCGCTTCACAGCTATTTTTGAGTTTGTAATACGTCCGGAAGATTACATCTGGGGCACCGGAGTCGGCCTGGCTGGATCAAATACATCCGGGACGTTGAATAAGTCGCTTAAGCTGTCCGGGTAGTAGTACATGCGGTAGCCGTCTAAATTCCGTCTGCCCTGACGGAAATGATCGGGGCCCAGCTGCATCCAGTAAGGCGTGCTGGCATCCACGTTGCAGAAATAGCGGAATCCCAGTGATTTCAAATAGGTGAAGCGTTCGTTGTCATCCGTATAAGGCTTCCAGGTTCCGATATCGCTGCCAAAGGGGTAGAGAATGATATCAGTGGGGCCGATCAGGGACTCCACATTCTTTTCCCATTTGTCCGCGTCCACTTTGAAATGCTCCATGCTGATCGTACCCAAGTTGCGGTGGCCCCAGCTGTGGGAAGCCAGTTCCCAGCCATGGTCTTTCAGGCACTGGGCGACGGCGGCCGCCTGTTTTAAGTCCTCCTCGTAATTGGGATTGGTGTCCTTATAAGATTCATCTGTCCGGTATCCAAGAATTCCGTTATAGCCGGTAAAGGCGATAATGGCTCTTGCGCCCTTATAAGAAAATCCAGGGTGTTCCTTAATAAAGGTTTCCAGTATGGGAACGAGATCGAAATCTCCGGTGATGACGCTTCCGTCCTCCTGCTCCATCTCGGTGGTGGGATAACCGTCTTCCCCGATCACCATGCGGGTGGCGAAGCCGTCCCCCTTCATATATTCATAATAGCATACATCATCCTGCGACATGACAAAAGCCTTTTTCCCTTCGGGGAGCATGATATCACCGTAGACAAACTTGGGATTGCCGTTCTCATCGGTTGTCTCATAGGCGAGATCATGGATCTTTACGAGAACGTACCCCCTGTCGTACATGGACTGCATCATCTTGATAAACTCGTCTTTTGTCGTCATCATCTGGTTGTAGCCGCCCTCCCGGCTGTCTCCGTCGAAGGCTTTGGAGGTATCGACGATCAGAGAGTGGAAGAACACGTGGGTGACTTCCTGCGGATTGATCCGTACCAGCCGGCTCATTTGATCCGTGTAGGCGGCGACGGCATCCGCAGCTTCCTTTGTGGAGGCGTAGCGGCTGTCGGAGGTGATTAAATTGATGGCACCTTCGTAATCGTACTGTGCGGCCAGACTTTCCGCCTGTGCCAGGAGGTCGGTTAAACCGGTGTCCTCCGTCTCAGCCGCCGTTGTAATGATCTCCGGAGCGGTGGTTTCCGCCGTGGTCTGATGAACGGAGGCTTTGACCGAGCCGAACCCGGAGCGGTACCGGCCAAGTATGATGCCGCCCGTGACTAAGGCGGCTATCAGTAAAAATCCTGTTACAATGACAAGTATATTATGTATCATGCGGCGGCGTTTTTCCTGCTGACGCCGTTCGCGGTATTCTTCCATGTTCATGTTATAACCTCTTTTTCCAGTGTATTGAAGGGAGCTTTGGGAGGCCGGATCACTCGGGACCGGCCCGGATACCGGACACAGTACAAACTCCTGACTCAGTATATCATACTTTCAGACAGGATGAAATCGTATCACGGGAAAATTAAGGAAAAATTTTTGGCAAAAACTGGCATAGGAAGGGAAATCCCATCCATACAATGAAACAAAGGATTTAATCAGGGGAAATTATGAAACGATTGTTAGCTCTTGTTTTAAGCATGCTGCTTTTCCTCTGTCCGTCTCATGTTGCGTGGGGGCAGGAGCCGGACATTGCCGTGGCGTCGGACATGGTAATCCGGTCGGAAGAAGCAAAGGCCGTAAACGCCGAGGGAGGGCCGTCCATACAGGCGCCCAGTGCGCTTCTAATGGAGGCATCCACCGGACAGGTAATATACGAAAAAGATGCAGATACGAAAAGGAGTCCCGCCAGTATTACGAAAATCATGACGCTGATCCTGATTTTTGACGCTCTGGATTCCGGGAAAATCAAAATGACCGACGAGGTGGTTACCAGCGCCCACGCCAAGTCCATGGGAGGTTCCCAGGTCTTTCTGGAAGAGGGGGAGACCCAGACGGTAGAGACCATGATCAAATGCATCGTGGTGGCTTCCGGAAACGACGCTTCCGTAGCCATGGCGGAATACATAGCCGGGACAGAAGAGGAATTTGTGAAAATGATGAACGAGAGAGCGGCAGGGCTTGGCATGACCAACACGCACTTTGAGGACTGCTGCGGTCTGACCGAGTCTCCTGATCATGTGACGACGGCCAGAGATATTGCCCTCATGTCCAGAGAACTGATTAATAAGTATCCCCAGATCCACAATTACTCCACCATCTGGATGGAGAACATCACCCACGTGACGAAACAGGGGACGAAGGAGTTCGGCCTGTCCAACACAAATAAGCTGTTAAAAATGGCGACGAACTTTCAGGTGACCGGTTTAAAGACGGGGTCTACCTCTCTGGCAAAATACTGTCTGTCTGCTACCGCAGAAAAAGACGGGGTCCGTCTGATCGCTTCCATCATGGCGGCACCCGATTATAAGGCCAGGTTTGCAGATGCGCAGACGCTGCTGAATTACGGCTACGCCAACTGCCGTCTGTATGAGGATAAGGAGATGCTTCCGCTTCCGGAACTGGCAGTGGATAACGGTGTGACGGACAGCGTGCCCTTAAAATACGGCGGCACCTTCTCTTACTTAAGTTTAAACGGAGAAGATCTGGCTGCCATAGAGAAGGAACTGGTACTGCCGGAATCCATAGCGGCGCCGGTAGAGGAAGGACAGAGTGCAGGTGTAATTCAGTACAGTCTGGCGGGAAAGAAGCTGGGAGAGGTCCAGGTACTCACGGCGGGAGCGGTGAAGGAAGCCGGATTCCTGGATTACTTTAAGAGAGTGCTGGCGGGATTTGCAGTTTGACGAAGTGCGGCCGGAAATGAAAATGGGAGGAAAAGCAGGCGCTGCTTTTCCTCCCGTTTCTTTAAAGAAGACCTCCATACTGCAGGAACAGTGGAGCAAATACCAGGGAAACAATTGTCATCAGCTTAATTAAGATATTGATAGACGGTCCCGAAGTATCCTTAAACGGATCCCCCACCGTGTCGCCGACAACAGCCGCCTTGTGAGCAGAGCTGCCTTTTCCGCCGTGATGGCCTGTCTCGATGTATTTCTTTGCATTGTCCCAGGCGCCTCCGGCGTTGGACATGAAGATGGCGGTGAGAACACCGGTTACCAGTGCACCGGTTAAAAGTCCCCCCAGTGCTTCCGGTCCGAGAATCAGTCCGACGGCCAGTGGGACGAGCACTGCCATAAGGCCAGGGAGGAACATTTCGCGGAGCGCCGCAGTGGTGGAGATGGATACGCAGGAGGCGTAATCCGGCCGGTCGGTCCCTTTCAGGATACCCGGCTTTTCACGGAACTGCCTGCGCACTTCCTCGATCATCTGATGGGCCGCCTTTGACACGGACTCCATCGTCATGGAAGAGAAGAGGAAGGTGAGCATTCCGCCGATGAACAGTCCAATGATCACATGAGCATTTAAAATATCTATGGTGGTTAAATGGACTGCTTCCGCATAGGAGACGAACAGGGCCAGGGCGGTTAAGGCCGCAGAACCGATGGCGAAGCCTTTGCCGATGGCGGCTGTGGTGTTGCCTACGGAATCCAGTTTGTCGGTGATTTCACGGACCGAATCATCGAGGCCTGCCATTTCCGCGATGCCGCCGGCGTTATCTGCGATGGGACCGTAGGCGTCGATTGCGACGGTGATACCGGTGGTAGAGAGCATTCCGACCGCGGCTAAGGCAATTCCGTAGAGGCCCATCAGACGGTAGGAGACGAGAATGCCGATACAGACCAGAAGGATCGGAATCGCAGTAGACTGCATACCAACGGCAATTCCGCTGATCACTGTGGTGGCGGATCCGGTCTCAGACTGACTGGCAATCTTTTTCACGAAGCGGTAATCCCCGGAGGTATAGATTTCCGTGACGAATCCGATCATAACACCCACAAGGAGACCGGCGATGACCGCAAATGCGGCATTGAAGCTGCCGAAGTACATGCGGCTTAAGAGGAATGCGGCAGCCACAACCAGGGCGGTGGCGCTGTACTCTCCGGATTTCAGTGCGCGGTGGGGATTGGAATTGTTGCCCGCTCTCACAATCAAAGCCCCGATTATGGACGCGATAACCCCGCATGCGGAGAGCAGCAGCGGGAAGATTACGCCTGCCTCCCGATAAAATACGACGCCCAGCGTCAGCGCAGATATCAGGGATCCCACATACGACTCGAACAAGTCGGCTCCCATACCGGCCACATCACCTACATTATCGCCTACATTGTCTGCGATGACAGCCGGGTTTCTGGGGTCGTCTTCCGGGATTCCGGCTTCCACTTTTCCAACCAGGTCGGCGCCTACATCGGCCGCTTTGGTGTAAATTCCGCCTCCGACACGGGCGAATAATGCGATGGAAGAGGCTCCGAGGCTGAAGCCTGCAAGCACCTCCACATTCTTTGTTATCAGGAAAAGCGTTCCGACACCCAGGAGTCCCAGGCCGACGACGGCCATACCCATGACACTGCCGCCGGAGAACGCCACGGATAAGGCCCGGCTCATGCCGGAGGTTTTTGCGGCATTGGCGGTACGGCAGTTGGCGCGGATTGCCGCACTCATTCCAAGATAACCGGCAATGGTGGAGAAGGCGCTGCCCACAAGGAAGCAGATGGCAGTAGTCCAGCTGCGCGTTCCAAAGCCGATCACAACGAAGAGGACGGCGACGAAGATGATGAGGACGCGGTATTCCGACGTCATAAATGCCCTGGCGCCTTCTGCAATGGCGTCCGCAATCTCACGCATCCGGTCGTTGCCCGGATCCTGCTTAATCACATGAAGGCGCAGAAAAACAGCGAATAAAAGGCCGATCAGGCCGATGACGGGGACAGACAGTATCATTTTTTCCATAATAACCCTCCCAATTTTCATGATATTTGTGCAAATTGATACCTGTGTCCCTTATTGTATCAGATAAACTGCGATATTACAACAAAAACTTTTAGATAACCTAAAAATAATTTAGGATTATTTGTTTTTCAATTTAGTTGACAAACAATATTATACGATATATAATATAAACATACTATACAAGATATAATATAGAACATAAAACAATATTATACTAAACAATAAGAGAAAGGTCGAGTGAGTATGGAGACGAAGCGTTTATACCGTTCAGTAAAGAATAAAGTGATTTGCGGCGTGTGCGGCGGTATCGGAGAGTATTTTAATGTGGACCCGGTTATTATAAGGCTCATATGGGTGATTCTGATGTTCTTCCAGCCATGGCGCCATTTGTTCCATTCGTTTGCGGGATTTTCCCTCATCGGCGGAAGCCTGGTCGTTTATTTCATTGCGGCAGTCATTATACCGCGGGCGCCCTCAGATGACGGAAGCTGCTGAGCTGTCCGGATCTGACTGAATGAGAAGATAGGAGTGGGAATATGGTTTTTAACACAGGTGCAGCCCTCCTTGATGCGATTGTACTGGCGGTCGTGTCAAAGGAACAGGAAGGGACTTACGGATATAAAATTACACAGGATGTGAGGAATGTCATAGACATTTCGGAATCAACCCTTTACCCGGTGCTTCGCAGGCTCCAGAAGGAAGAGTGTCTGGAAGTATACGATATGGCGATCGACGGAAGAAACCGCAGATACTACAAGATTACGGAAAAGGGCAGAGTACAGCTGAAGCTGTACAAAGGTGAGTGGGCAGGCTACTCCCGGAAGATATCTCAAATCTTTGAGGAGGCATTCATATGAACAGGGAAGAGTTTATGAAGGAGCTGGAATATCTGCTTTCTGATATTCCGGATGAAGAAAAGGCGGAAGCCATCGGCTACTACAGAGATTATCTGGAGGAAGCCGGAGAGGAGAATGAGGAGGCGGCAATCAGGGAATTCGGAAGTCCGGAGCGCATCGCGGCGATTATCCGTTCCGATTTATCGGGGCATCTGGAGGACGGCGGAGAGTTTACGGATAAAGGATATGAGGACGAACGGTTCCGCGATCCGAATTACCAGGTGGCGAAGCGGTATGATTTACCGGACGCCGTGGAAGGGCCAAAGACAGAGGAACGGGAAGAAAAGAGAGAGAATCAGCCGAGAACCAACCGTACGGTGAAGCTTATCCTGTGGATTATCTTAATCATTGTGGCGGCTCCTGTTCTGTTTGGAATCGGCGGAGGACTGGTCGGAATGTTCGGCGGCCTCTTCGGACTTCTGGTAGCGGCAGTGGTGGTTGTGGGCGTCCTTACAGCTGCGCTGTTTATCTGCGGGATTGCACTGCTGATTGTGGGAATCGTATCGATGGTGATTCATCCGCTAAGCGGAGTTCTGATGATTGGCATTTCCGTACTGACGCTGGGATTTGCCTTTGCGTGCCTGGCTTTATGCGGAGCGTTTTATGGTAAGTTTCTGCCGTTTTTGTTCCGGTCGATTGTGAACGGAATCAGTGGTTTGCTCTACGGAAGGAGGAGTCGCTCATGAAGAATTTTATGAAGGTATGTCTGGTCGCAGGCGGCGTCTGCATCCTGATCGGAGGCGGAATTACCACTGTGGCGGCCGCCATGGGCGGAAGGCTGTCGGATTTGCCATCCTGGAATTACAGATGGCTCGGCCGGGATATTGTCGGTGACATCACTGGCGACCTCCGATCAGAGATGGATGATCTTGGCCGTGACTTATCGGATCAGTTTGACGACAGCTTTGATGAACTGGACCGGGAATTTGATGAGATTGGCCGCCGCCATGACGGGGTGAATGACGGGGAATTGAACGAGAGTGAATTTTCCGGGATCTATGCGAGAAAGCTGGATCTGGAGGTTCGGAGAGGCAGGGCGTTTATCACATATGACGCCCCGGCGGATAAGATCGTTGTTTCCAGCGGGGAAGATATGTCACGCTGGAATGTCTACAGCGAAGAGGATGAACTGAAGGTAACCGTTGGGTCCAAGTCCTGGGATTCCTATGACTATGAAGATACGGTAGTCTATATCCACGTTCCGGCGGATTACCGTTTCGAGGAGGTCGAACTGAAGGTTAAGGCCCAGAGAAACAACAGGGTGATAAACAGTGATAACGGCCCCGCCATTACAGCCGAGGCGTTAAAGGCCGACAAGATAGAGATCGACGCGGCAGTAGGGGCGGTAAGTGTGACCGGAGCCGATGCAGGAAAGCTGGAGGTTGATTCCGATGTGGGAGCCGTAAAATTTGAAGGAAATGTAGACGGAGATGTGGACGCGGAATGCAGCGTCGGCGCTGTCAAACTCGATCTGGCAGGAGAAAAGGCGGACTTTAACTACGAGATCAAGTGCAGGGTAGGCAGTATTACCGTTGACGGCGAGGGCTTTTCCGGACTGTCCAAGGAGAGAAAGATAAATAACGGGGCAGCAAAAAAGATGGAACTGGACTGCAGCACAGGAGCGATTGAAGTTAAATTTCATTGAAGCAAAGGAACTCATACAGGGAAAACAGAGAGGAGATTCAAAGATGGATGACAGAGAGACGAGAAGATTATATCGTTCAGATACAGATAAGATGATTTGCGGCGTATGCGGAGGAATCGGTGAGTACTTCAACGTCGACCCTACGCTGATCCGCCTCTTATGGGCGGTGCTGGCCTGTTCCGGCACAGGCGTTGTGGCCTATTTCATCGCAGCAATCATTATACCGCGCAGATAGGAATCGCGCGGACAGGAATACCATTCAGGCTCCGGCTGCTTTTGCGGTTAGGAGCCTTTTTATGGATCCTGCATACCGCATTCGGGCCGCTCTGCCATTCCGTAAAACAGAAATCCCTTCAGTCCGGATGTTTAGGGGGGCTTATAACGGGTATACTCTCTTTAGATTCGAGAAAGGAGCAAGCCCGTAATTATGTCAAAAGGAAAAAAGAACGAACCATTCGATCCTCACAATTTAAAACCAGAGGAAATACTTAAATTCGAAATTGCCACGGAGTTAGGGCTCAGTGACAAAGTAATCACCGGCGGCTGGCGTTCCCTTACCGCAAAGGAAAGCGGCCGTATCGGAGGTCTCATTACGAAACGAAAACGTGAATTAAAACAGGAGGCTTTGGGAGAAAAATAGGTACTATGCCACAAAGCTAGGGGAGCGCAAAAAGGAGACCGGGTCTGACGAACAGACGGCTTCCTGTCTCCCCGGCGGTAGCTGCGGGGGCTGTGAAATACGGAGTTCATTCAGCTCTGTCTTTTCTCCAGCCCCTGCTTTTTATTGGAATTCGGTCAGAATCAGGCGCTCTTCTTTGATGTTCTGTGGAAAGCCTGCTGTTTAAAAAAACTTGCCACCCCACCCCTTATCCATTATAATATACGGGAAAGAGGAAAAGGCAATGGAAGAGAGAAAACTGAGAAGCGGATTTACCACCGGAACATGCGCTGCCTGTGCGGCGAAGGCTGCCGCGGTCATGCTGCTTAAGCAGGAAGCGGTGGAAAGCGTTCAGGTTATGACGCCTGGAGGGACGAGAGCAGAACTGTTTCCGGAGGAAGCGGTGATAACGGAGAACTCAGCCGTGTGCGCCGTCAGAAAAGATGCGGGTGATGACCCGGATGTGACGGATAAGGCCCTGATTTATGCTTCTGTGGAGTACATAAAAGACGGCGGTGATCCGGAGAACTGTTACCGGAACGACCGCATCTTTTTAACCGGAGGACAGGGAGTCGGAATCGTGACGAAGCCGGGTCTTGCCTGCCCCGTAGGTTTTTATGCCATCAATCCGGTCCCCAGGAAGATGATTTTTGATGAGGTGGAGGCGGTGGCGCACCTTGCGGGCTGTGAAGGAGGCCTCCTTGTCAGAATCTGGATTCCGGAGGGGGAGCGTCTGGCCTTAAGCACCTTTAATCCAAAGCTGGGAATCGAGGGCGGGATCTCCGTGCTGGGAACCAGCGGGATTGTGGAGCCAATGAGCGAGTCCGCCTTAAAGGCCACCATACAGCTGGAACTCCACATGAAGGCGGTGGAAGGACAGCGGGAAGTGATCTTAACACCCGGTAATTACGGGGAGAATTTTTTGAGGGAGACGTTAAAGCTTTCTCTGTCCCAGGGAGTCCAGTGCAGCAATTTCGTTAGGGAATCCGTATTGATGGCGGCGGACGAGGGGATGGACGGGCTTCTTTTTGTCGGTCACATCGGAAAACTGATTAAGGTGGCCGGCGGCGTCGGCAATACGCATTCAAAATACGGGGACAGGCGCATGGAAATTATGTGGGACTGTGCCAGGAGCCATTGCGGAAAACTGTCAGAGCGTGACAGGAGCCGGTTGAAAGAGCAGGTGCTTGACTCCAACACGACGGAGGAAGCGGTCAGGCGGCTTAATGAGGCCGGAATGTTAAAACCGGCGATGGAAACTGCGGTGGAGCGTATCAGGCATTACCTGGAAGTGTGGTCTGAAAGACCGGTCCGCGCCGAGGTGGTGACATTTACAAACGGTTACGGTATCCTTGGAATGACCCGCGGGGCAGTGGCCATGATCGATACGTTCCGCGTCCGGGAGAAAGCAAACGAAATACAGAAAGAACAGGAGAAACGATAATGTCTGGTATTCTATACGGAATCGGAGTCGGTCCGGGAGATCCGGAATTAATGACCATAAAAGCAGTCAGGCGAATACGGGAATGCACAGTGATTGCCATTCCCCACAGATCAAAGGAGCTGTGCACGGCATACCAGATCGCGTGTCAGGCGGTGCCGGAGATGGAGCAAAAGGAGTGCCTCTATCTTCCCATGCCCATGACAAAGGATAAAAAGGTATTGGATGAAAGCCACGATCTGGCGGCCGGCGCCGTGATGGAACGGCTGGACAGAGGAGAGGATGTGGGCTTCATAACACTGGGGGATGTGAGCATCTACTCCACCTGCAGCTATCTGCTGGAACGACTGTGGAACCGGGGGTATGCGACGAGGCTGGAATGCGGAATCCCTTCATTTTCAGCGGCGGCGGCCAGACTTGGCATACCGCTGGTGTCCGGAGCGGAGGAACTGCATGTGATCCCGGCTACGTATCAGGTGAAGGATGCGCTGAAGCTTCCGGGCGTCAAGGTGCTGATGAAAACGGGAAAACAGATGAAGACAGTTAAGGAAGAGATTCGTAAATGCGGTGCCAGCGCCGTCATGGTGGAAAACTGCGGCATGGCCGATGAGCGGGTCTTTGCGTCCTTAGAGGAAATTCCGGATGAGCCGGGATATTATTCGCTGTTGATTGTGAGGTAGAGATGGTACATATCGTAGGAGCGGGGCCGGGAGCACCGGACCTCATTACCGTCCGGGGAAAGGAACTGATTTCCCAGGCGGATACAATTATTTACGCCGGTTCTCTGGTAAATCCGGCGCTGCTGGAGTACAGAAAAGAAGGCTGCCGCGTTCTAAACAGCGCATATATGACGCTTGAGCAGGTAATCGAAGCGGTCCGCGAGACCGAGGCAGAGGGAAAGATGACCGTTCGCCTGCATACGGGGGATCCCTGTATCTATGGGGCAATCCGGGAACAGATGGATGCACTGGACCGTCTGGGGATTTCCTATGAAGTCTGCCCGGGCGTCAGCTCCTTCTGCGGCGCGGCCGCGGCCTTAAACATGGAATATACGCTTCCGGAGATATCCCAGAGCGTCGTGATCACCAGGATGGCGGGAAGAACTCCGGTTCCGGAGCGGGAATCCGTCGCTTCTTTTGCGGCGCATGGGGCGACCATGGTTCTCTTCTTAAGCTCAGGGCTTCTGACAGAGCTGGCGGAAGAACTGATGCGGGGCGGATACGGGGCGGATACCCCGGCGGCCATCGTCTACCGGGCAACGTGGGAGGATGAAAAGAAGGTTCTGTGCACCGTGGGAACACTGGCGGAACGGGCAGCCGGCGAAAAGATAACGAAGACGGCCCTGATCATTGTGGGAAACGCGGTGAGCCAGAGCGGATATGCCCTCTCGAAGCTGTATGATCCGGGATTTTCTACGGAATACAGGCAGGGGAGTGATTCGGTGGGAGCCGAAGGGCAAAAAGAGGATGAGGTATGAGGCTGTCGCTGATTTGTTTTACAGGAGCAGGGGCACAACTCGGCGCCCGTCTGTTAAAGGAATTAAAGTTCAGCGGTCATGAGTGCCGCGGTTTTGTGCTGGAGAAGTTTTTAAATCCGTTTCATGAGGCAAACGGTCTGGAACCGTTAAAAACCCCACTCCGGGAATGGACGGGGGAGCAGTTTACGGCACGGGACGGATTGATATTTATCGGGGCCGCAGGGATTGCGGTCAGGGCGATTGCACCGTGGGTGAAGGACAAGAGGACGGATCCTGCCGTTGTGGTGATCGACGATTGCGGCAGGTACTCCATTTCCCTTCTGTCCGGCCATCTGGGAGGGGCCAACGGTCTGGCGGAAGAGACGGCAAAGATTACAGGGGGCATCCCTGTGATTACCACGGCCACGGATCTTCACGGGCGCTTTGCAGTGGATAACTTTGCAAAAGAGCAGGGACTCTGGATGTCCGATATGAAGACGGCAAAGGCGGTGTCTGCCGATGTTCTGGCCGGTGAGCCGGTGGGCCTGTTCAGCGATTTCCCGGTTATGGGAAGCCTGCCGGAAGGATTTACCCAGAAGGAAAGCTGCAGGAGGAATGTCTGGATTACGGTGAAGCGTGATCCGGAGGAGGGCGGTTTCCTGAAGCTGTTTTTGCCGGAAGGCGGGGAAGTGCTGCGGCTGGTTCCGCGGATTGTAATTCTGGGTATCGGCTGTAAGAGGGGGACGGGGAAAGAGCAGATTGAAGCGGCCGTGGGGGAGGCATTGAGCCGGTGGAACATTGAACCGGAGAGTGCCGCCGCCGTGGCCACCATCGACATAAAAAAAGAGGAAGCCGGACTCCTTTCCTATGTCCGGGACCATGGCCTCTCCTTTCACACGTATCCGGCCGGACGGCTGCTGCAGGCGGAGGGAGAATTCTCCCCGTCTTCTTTCGTCAGGGAGATCACAGGCGTGGATAATGTCTGTGAACGGGCCGCAGTAAGCCTGGCGGAGGACTTGGGCGGAGGCAGACTGATGATGAAAAAACAGGCGGGCGGCGGCGTCACGGTGGCGGCCGCAGTCCGGGATTGGAAGGTGAAGCTGTGAATCAGACAGGAAAATTATATGTGGTGGGAATCGGACCGGGTTCCTACGAGCAGATGACGATCAAGGCGGTCCGCGCCCTGGAAGAGAGCCGGGTGGTGGTCGGTTATACGGTGTATGCAGATCTGATGCGGGAGCATTTCCCCGGAAAAGAGTGGATCACCACTCCCATGAGACAGGAGACGGAGCGGTGCCGTATGGCCATTGAAAAGGCAAGATCCGGCCTGACGGTGGCGCTGATCTGCAGCGGGGATGCCGGCGTATACGGGATGAGCGGCCTCATACTGGAGCTGGTGGGAGAAGAGGATTCTCCGGCTGTGGAGGTGATTCCGGGCGTGACTGCGGCGTTAAGCGGCGGAGCCCTGCTCGGCGCGCCTCTGGGCCACGATTTCGCCGTGATCAGTTTAAGTGATTTACTTACGCCGATGGAACTGATTGAAGACAGGCTTTTCCATGCGGCAAAGGCGGATTTGGCGGTGTGTCTCTACAATCCATCCAGCCGGAAGCGGTCGGATTACTTAAAGCGTGCGTGCGAAATAATGCTTACCGTCAGGAAACCGGATACGGTCTGCGGGATTGCGAAAAATATCGGCAGGGAGGGAGAGTCCATGGAAGTGATGACGCTTTCTCAATTAAGAGATACCCCCGCCGACATGTTTACCACTGTGTTCATCGGCAATGAGAAGACAAAGGTGATAAACGGAAAGATGGTGACGCCGAGAGGGTACCGGAATGTGTAGGATCCTGATCTTCGGAGGCACTACGGAAGGCCGGCTTCTTGCCGAATACTGCATGCAGCAGGAAATCGCCGCCTGTGTCAGCGTCGTCAGCGGCTACGGGGCGGACTTACTGCCGGAAAGCCGGCTGATTCACGTGGTCTCCGGTCGGATGGAGGAGAAAGAGATGGAAGAATTCATGAGCCGGGAGTCCATCCGAACCGTCTTTGACGCGACCCATCCGTATGCCGTGGAGGCAACCGGAAATATAAGGGAAGCCTGCAAGCGTTCCGGAGCCTCTTACGTGAGGGTGAAGAGGGAATCGGCGGCAGAGAATGGCGGAGGCGGCCGTGAAGCATCTGCTTCTCAAACCGTCTATGTGGATTCTGCTTCTGAGGCCGCTCGCTACTTAAAGGACAGAGAGGGAGGGATTCTTGTGACTACGGGAAGCAGGGAGCTCGCCGCTTTTACAGCCATCCCGGGATATGAGGACCGGCTTTTTGCGCGGGTTCTTCCATCCGCTGCCGTGATCTGTGCCTGTGAGGAACTTGGCATAAAAGGAAAACATGTGATCGCCATGCAGGGACCGTTTTCCGAGGAACTGAACCGTGCCATGATGAAGCAGCTCGGAGTCCGTTACCTGGTAACCAAGGAGGCGGGGACGGCAGGAGGATTTCTGGAAAAATTATCTGCGGCTTCTGCACTTTCTGTGACCACGGTTGTGATCGGAAGCCCGTCGGAGGATAGAGACGGAGTCTCACTGGAGGAGGCGAAAAAGCTTCTGATGGAAAGCAAGCTTCAGACATGCTCTATGGCAGGAAGCGAAAACACTTCTGCCAAACGGAAAATTTCTCTTATGGGAACGGGAATGGGAGGTAGAGGGCAGATGACGCTTGCAGCTGCAGAAGAACTGAAACGGTGTGATGTTTTATTCGGAGCGAAGCGCATGACGGAAGCAGCTGAAACGCTGGGAGCACCGGCAGACGGAATCCTGCGCATCCCCATTTACGGGAACCGTGAAATTCTGGAATGGCTTGAGAACCATCCGGAGTATCGGAATGCCGGTGTCCTGTATTCCGGTGACACGGGATTTTACAGCGGTGCTTCCGGTATGGCAGCCATGCTTTTGCAGGAACCGTATTGTGATATCTATGATTATTGTATTTATCCCGGCATTTCCTCCGTATCGTACCTGTGTGCGAAAATGGGGCGAAGCTGGGAGCAGGTGAAGCTGATCAGCCTGCACGGGCGGGACTGTGATGTTTCCCTGGAGGTTTCCCAAAATCCGGCCGTATTCACGCTGCTGGGCGGGGTACATACGGTTAAGGAACTGTGTGAACAGCTTTTAAACCATGGCCTTTCCAATGTGAGAATGACTGTGGGAGAGAGGCTGTCATACTCCGATGAGAGGATTGTGGCGGGAACGCCGGAGCAGCTGGCAGCCATGGAATTTTCCAGTCTGGCTGTTGTTATGATGGAACGGGATGAAGGGAGAGAAGGGACCAGATGAGAGACGAGTGGTTTATCAGGGGAGAGGTCCCCATGACAAAGAGCGAGGTCCGCGCCGTCTCGGTGGAGAAGCTGGAGCTTTCGGCTGACTCGGTCCTCTATGATATCGGGGCTGGAACCGGCTCCGTGTCTGTGGAGGCGGCGGCTTTTCTTCCGGAAGGGACGGTTTATGCCATTGAGAAAAAACGGGAGGCCGTGGAACTGCTGAAAAAAAACAGGGAAAAGTTCCGGGCGGAGCGGATACGGATCATAGAGGGCGCGGCTCCGGAGGCTTTAGAGGGACTGGAGGCGCCGACTCATGCATTTCTGGGGGGAACCTCCGGTAAAATGGCAGATATCCTTTCTCTGCTTCTGGAGAAGAACCCGGAAGTCCGGGTGGTGGTAAATGCGATTACCCTGGAATCTGTTTCGAAGGTCTTAGAATGGACTGCCGGCCGCGGCATAGAGGCTGATATCGTTCTGGTGTCAGTTTCACGGGCGAAGGCGGCTGGACGGGTCCATATGATGATGGCTCAGAATCCTGTTTATGTGATTTCCTTTGGAGGCAGACCGGCACAGCTTTGGAATGCGCCGGGGAGAGCAGAAAGAGAGACAAAAAATACGGAATATCCCCGTCTTATGCTTGCCGCGCCGAAAAGCGGAAGCGGGAAGACGATGGTGACCTGCGGACTGCTTGCGGCATGGCAGAAAAGGAAACTGAACTGCCGGGCGTTTAAGTGCGGCCCTGACTACATAGATCCCATGTTTCACAAGTATGTGCTGGGAATCGACGGCGGAAATTTAGATACCTTTTTTCTGTCTGAGGAAGCGGTGCGAAATCAGTTTAAAGAGCTTGCAGCCGGTGCGGATCTTTCGGTGGTGGAAGGTGTTATGGGGTATTACGACGGGGTTGGAGGAAACGATACGTGGGCCAGTTCCTACGATACAGCCCGTACCATCGACACACCCGTAGTACTGATCCTGGACGGCAGGGGAGCGTCACTTTCCCTGGCGGCGGAGATAAAAGGATTCCTGGAATACAAAAAAGACAGCCGCATACAGGGCGTTATTCTAAACCGGGTATCCCGTGTCATGGCGGAGCGCCTTATACCGGAGATCGAAAAAATGGGAATTGCCGTATATGGGTGTCTGCCGGAATGCGATGCGGCGAAAGTTACCAGCCGCCATCTCGGACTGGTGCTTCCGGAGGAGTCGAAGGCATTGCGGGAGAGCCTCGGCAGACTGGCATGTGAGATTGAGAAGAATGTGGACGTGGAAGGACTTTTCCGGCTGGCATGCGGGGCAGGAACGCTGCAGGACGACGGTTACAGGGCATCAGGCGGCACCGGGCATGAACCCGATGGCAAAACGGCAGACAGAAAACCAGAGATGCATGACCGTGTGCCCGCCGGCTCGGATCGTGTCCGGATCGGCATCGCCAGGGATGAGGCCTTCTGTTTCTATTATCAGGAGAATTTAAAGCTTTTTGAGAGTCTGGGCGCAGAATTTGCAGAATTTGATCCCATGAGGGATGAGCATCTTCCACCGGGGATTGCGGGACTGATGTTTGGAGGCGGCTATCCGGAACTCTATGCCGGAGAATTGTCTGCCAACCGCCCGATTTTACAGGAAATAAGGGAAGCGGCGGCCGGCGGGATGCCGATTCTTGCAGAATGCGGGGGCTTTCTCTATCTTCATGAGGAACTGGAGACGAAAGAGGGGGAGGTCTTTCCCATGGCGGGAGTCATCTCCGGCCGGGCATATCCAACTGGAAAGCTGTCCAGATTCGGATATATCGAGCTTGTCCCATATGGGAACACCCCGCTTTTGAAAGAGGGAGAGTGGATCCGCGGCCATGAATTTCACTACTGGGACAGCACGGCATGCGGAACCGATATGAAGGCGGTGAAGCCGGGAGGAAAGAGAAGCTGGGACTGCATCCATGCAAACGGCGGTTTCCTGGCCGGTTTTCCTCACCTTTATTACCCGTCAAATCCGTCTGCCGCAGAGCGGTGGCTGGAGCTATGCAGGAAAGGAACTGAATGATGACAGAAGAATTGAACATACGGCAGGGCGTTTTAAAGGACATTCCGGAACTGGTCCGGTTATACGAGGAGACGGTAGAACACTTAGAGAACCATGTCAACTATCCGGGCTGGAAAAAAGGAGTCTATCCGGGAGAGGCTGCGGCCGAAGAGGGCGTAAAAACCGGTACACTCTATGTGGCAGAGGCCGGAGGCCGGATCATCGGTTCCATCATTTTAAATGAAAAACAGGAAGCGGCGTACAGCGAGGCCTCCTGGAGCGTGGATGCGGCTCCCGGGGAAGTGATGGTGATCCATACCTTTCTTGTCCATCCGGATTTTCGCAGATCCGGCGCGGGGAAACTGCTGATGGAATTCGCGGAGGTGCAGGCACTAAAGGAAGGAAAGAAGACGATCCGCCTTGATGTATACGAGAAGAACGAACCTGCAGTCAGGCTCTATGAACGGCAGGGCTACCACTATACTGCAACTGTGGATCTTGGACTGGGATCCAGGGGCCTTCCCTGGTTTAAGCTGTATGAGAAAACGGCGGGAGAGTGCTTATACGGCCTGTTATCACGGATTTCACCGCTTTCCTCCGAGGCGATGGAGCTTGCCGCACTTACCTGGAGCCATGTGGCGAAGCCGCTGTTCAGTCTGGGGATACTGGAAGAGGATGTGATAAAGATCGCCGGAATTTCAAGCAGTCCCAGCGTCGATATTGGAAAACGGGCTCTGATCATCATGTGCGGCGACAACGGTATTGTGGAAGAGGGGGTAACCCAGACCGGTCAGGAAGTCACTGCCGTGGTAACTGAAAATATGACGGATGGAAACAGCAGCGTCTGCCTTATGGCCGAGAGGGCGGGAGTGGATGTGTTTCCGGTGGACATCGGAGTCTGCAGAGAGCTGCGTTCCGGTACCAGGAATCCGCTGATACGAAAAAAGCTGGCTTATGGAACAAAGAATTTCCGAAAGGAACCGGCCATGAGCCGGGAAACGGCGGTCTCGGCCATCGCAGCAGGACTCTGCATGGCCGGGGAACTGAAGGAAAAAGGATACCGCCTGATCGCAACCGGAGAGATGGGGATCGGCAATACCACGACGAGCAGCGCCGTGGCAGCCATGCTGCTGGGGCGTGATCCTGCTGAAATGACCGGACGGGGAGCGGGGCTGTCGGATGAGGGCCTGAGGAAAAAAGTGTCTGTCATCCGGGAAGCCGTGAAACGGTATGAAGCACAATGCCGTGATGCCATCGATGTAATTGCCTGCGTGGGCGGCCTGGATCTCGCTGGCCTTACCGGCGTCTTTTTAGGGGGTGCCGTGTACCGGATTCCTGTTCTGATCGACGGATTTATCTCGGGAACCGCGGCGCTTGCCGCCGCAAAGCTGGCGCCATCCGCCTGTGATTATATGCTGGCTACCCACGTTTCGGCGGAACCGGCGGGAAAAATGATTTTAGAGGAACTCAGTTTAAAACCGTTTGTAGCGGCAGGGATGTGCCTGGGAGAGGGAACGGGGGCGGTAGCATCGATCCCGCTTCTCGATATGGCGCTGGAGGTTTATACGAAAATGAGCACATTTCAGGATATCCGGATTGAGGAGTACAAGCAATGGTAACCCTGGTAACAGGGGGAAGCGGCAGCGGCAAATCAGCCTTTGCCGAGCAGGAGATCGTGAAGCTTGGAACGCGGAGACGGATTTACATTGCGACCATGAAGCCCTGGGATGAAGAATGCCGCCGCCGGATCGAACGCCACCGTGTGATGCGGGCGGACAAACAGTTTGAGACCATAGAGTGTTACCGCGGTTTAGACAGGCTGGAACTGCCTGCCGCAGGAAAAGAGGGGGAGGCAGGAAATGCCGTCCTCTTAGAATGCCTATCCAATCTGGTTTCCAATGAACTGTTTGGAACCGGAGACGATGACTGTCCGGACCGTCTCTCCTCCCAATACGGTTCTGCGACAGCGGATCTGGTGGTGGGCGGAATCATGAGGCTGATGAGACAGGCGGACGATCTCGTCATCGTGACGAACGAGGTGTTTTCTGCCGGTGATTACCGCAGAAATCCAATCGGTGAGAACCGGCATGAAGGAGAAAACCGGTATGAGGGCGGAAAATGTCCGGAGTCAGGGGATTTCAGCGGCTGGGATGAGTCCACAGCACTCTACTTAAAGGTTCTGGGAGAAGTAAACTGCCGCCTGGGAGCCGCTGCAGACCGCGTGACAGAGGTGACAGCCGGAATTCCCGTGATTATTAAATAATCATGTCATACAGCTGTCGTGTTTACCATGCTATACTAAAGCATGTTTGAATAAAGGAGGAAGCAGTATGACAGCATTTGATTATAAAAAAGAGTACAGGGCACTCTATCTTCCGAAAGATACACCTTCGGTCATAGATGTCCCGCCGATGCAGTATGCGGCAGTGAGAGGCTGTGGGAATCCCAATGAGGAAGGCGGCGAGTATGGGAGGGCGATTGCAGTTCTGTACGGGATATCCTATACGATTAAGATGAGCTATAAAGGGAGCCGGAAGATTGACGGTTTCTTCGAGTACGTCGTTCCTCCCCTGGAAGGGTTTTGGTGGATGGAAGGCGGTGCACCGGGCGTTGATTACAGGAATAAGTCCGGATTTAACTGGATCTCCATCATAAGAGTGCCTGATTTCGTCACGGAAGAGGTGTTTTCCTGGGCGAAGGAGGAGGCGCAGCGTAAGAAGGGGATCGATATGGGACCGGCAGAACTGATCACGGTTTCAGAAGGCCGGTGCGTCCAGTGCCTTCATATCGGAAGCTTCGACGAGGAACCGGCAGCCGTTGCGAAGATGGACCGCTATCTGGAAGAACACGGTTATGTGAACGATTTCTCCGAGACCCGGCGTCACCATGAGATATACTTAAGTGACCCGAGGAAGGTTCCACGGGAGCGTATGAAGACAGTAATCAGGCATCCGGTGAGCCAGAACAGCATAAACGATTAAGGGAGCGAATAAGATGATAGTCATGGTATGTATCGATGATCATAACGGCATGATGTTCAATCATCGCCGCCAGAGCAGAGACCGTGCGGTGATTGAACGGGTGCTTCGATGTGCAGAGAGCAGCAGGCTTTGGATGAGTGAGTATTCTTACCGGCTGTTTCCGGGGGAGAGCCGGGATCAGCTGGCGGTCGGACCGGATTTTCTGGAAAGGGCAGGACGCGGGGAGTACTGTTTTGTGGAGGACAGGGATATTCTGCCCTATGAAGCAGAGCTTGAAGCGATCGTTCTGTTTCGATGGAACCGCAGTTATCCTGCAGATTTTTATTTCCCTGTGGAAATCCTGTCTCGCGGGTGGAGTATGACAGAATCCGAGGAATTTGAGGGAAGCTCCCACGAAAAAATAATAAAAGAAGTGTATAAAAGATGAAGAGAATAAGGACTTATATTGCAGTTTTATTGATGGCGGCACTGTTTCTTTCCGGGTGTGCGCCGGCGCCTGTTCAGACGGACGGAAGCGGTTATACAGCCGGAGTTTTGGCGAATGAGACAGAGCTTGTGGGAAGCACGGGGCCAAAGCAGTTTTCAGTATCGGATATTCCTGTCTTTTCGGGTGCGGCGTATGCTGTAGTAAACGGTAATATCCCTTACTTCGATCAGTCGGATTATTCCACGGAATCATTTGAGACTTACAGTGATTTAGACAGCCTTGGAAGATGTGGTACGGCTTTTGCCAATGTTGGCACAGACTTAATGCCGACAGAGAAACGCGGTTCCATCGGGCAGGTAAAGCCCTCAGGCTGGCAGACTGTGAAATACGATTTCGTAGATGGGAAGTATCTCTATAACCGGTGCCATTTAATCGGCTTTCAGCTGACCGGGGAGAATGCCAATGAAAGGAATCTGATCACGGGAACCCGGTATATGAATGTGGATGGCATGCTGCCGTTTGAGAATATGGTAGCCGACTATGTCAAGGAGACGAAAAATCATGTCCTGTACCGTGTAACCCCTGTTTTTGAAGGGGATAATCTGGTTGCAGACGGCGTCCTGATGGAGGCGGAATCCGTTGAGGACGAGGGCGATGGAATCTTATTCTGTGTATTTGTCTATAATGTCCAGCCGGGAGTTGCCATAGACTATGCGACCGGAGACAGCAGCCTGTCAGAGGACAGTAATACAGATTATCATGCCGATGCTGCCGGGCAGCAGGAGAATACTTATATTTTCAATACCAATACTCATAAATTTCACGATCCTTCCTGTTCCAGTGTTTCTCAGATGAATGAATCAAGCAAACAAAGCTTCACCGGAAGCCGGGAAGAGGCGATCGCACAGGGCTATGAGCCTTGCGGACGGTGTAAACCTTAATAAACAAATGCTGTGCCGTTGTATGATGATAACCAGATGGCAGGAACATGAGTTTGAACATAAAACATGAAAAATTCTATAGACTTTATACGCTTGAATATGGTATAATATACATGAATACATGTTAACGGAAACCGATAATTGGATTGGCAAAGTACGATTCAGTTTACTCATATGGAGGTGTGCATATGACAGACAGCGAAAAACTTGATTTGCTCCTGCTCAAAATGGAGGGGTTTGCGACAAAAGACGATTTGAGGTCCTTCGCGACAAAAGACGATTTGAAGTCGTTTGCGACAAAAGACGATTTGAAGTCCTTCGCAACAAAAGACGATTTGAAGTCCTTCGCAACAAAAGACGATTTGAAGCCCTTTGCGACAAAAGACGATTTAAAGTCGTTTGCGACAAAAGACGATTTGAAGCCCTTTGCAACAAAAGACGATTTGAAGTCTTTTGTGACAAACGATAGCCTGAGACACGAAACGAATTTGATTTTATCAGAAATAGATTCCACAGAGCAGAGGCTTAACCGCAGATTTGAAGAGGTCGATAAAAAAATACTGGATCTGCGTAATTATATGACATCCGTGCGATACAGCAGTGAGGCTGTGGAAATTCTTATGAAACGGCAGGATAATGTAGAGCAGAGATTACAAAAAGTGGAAAGAAAGGTCTTATATTCATAAGCTGACCGTTCTTTCGAGGCTAATTTTGTAAAAGGCAGAAAAACAATTGAAAATATTGCCAGGCCGTGATATGCTGTTACTGTATCCTGACGCTGAAAACATGTTTTGAGGTGAAAGGTTCGGCTTGAGATTAAGAAAGATAACATGGAGTGCAGAGGGCATTCTGTTCTTGCCGTACCTTTTTGGGGTACGGCATTTTTATTTTAACAAAACAAGCGAGAATTCCCCGCCTCTGCAGGGGGAGGAATGAGACGCCAGGAACAAGCTTAACGGCAGTGGCGGG